>WBZY01000017.1_pt1 | contig 258416 bp, 260 predicted proteins | sample 5204191 | NCBI WGS metagenome assembly WBZY01 (sample SAMN12344363, study PRJNA552823) | activated sludge metagenome | biome: Activated sludge suspended growth; feature: Anammox Sidestream; material: Wastewater; isolation source: activated sludge from anammox sidestream of wastewater treatment...
CCGCCTTGGGATACGCTTGCGGGCGGTTGATAGCATCACCTCGCGCAAGCAAGTACGCTGCAACAGGATCAAGGGTACCCCAAGTAATTAGTTCCTTGATCCAGAAAGCGATCCAAGGCAGACCGCTTCGAGGCCAATCGCCAATCTGAAGGGCTGGAATAGGATCGGTACCTTCGCCCTCATCAAGTAAAAGGCTGATTAGACTCCCTAGCCCCCAGGCTCCTCGATAAATGAAATTCTGAGCAACAAATTCATACCAGCTCGTAATTTCCCTTGGCAGCGGCTGCACCGTCAAAGTGCTCTTTGCCAACCACCAACGTAGTAATTTTGGCCAATCTCTGAAGTTTTTACTGCGTTTCAGAGTAGTAGAGAATCGGAACGACGGCACCTGAGCGAGCATTTCAAGAATGTCACGGATAAAGATAAACCGCCGTTCGGTTGCCCAATTTGCATAAGCAGCACCATCCTGAAATGCTGCACGAACGGTTTGAGAAAGTTCTAATAAGCTTGTTGCTGAACGAGGTGACAAACTCGTCTTGTAAATGCGGCGACGTTGGAGCGCATTCGGATACTGAGTTTTGATAGCGCGCCCCCGCGCTAACCACATCGCTGCGAGACGACTCTCCTCATGAGCTGCCGCAAATGCGTAAGTTCTACGCCAAATTGCGGTTAGCTCTACCTCAAGCTCATCAGCGTTTAACTCTGTCACGTGCAAGTCTTCCACCTCTTGAATTGCAGTGATCAGGAAGGAGTCAAGCGTATCCAAATATCTGTAAGCCAAATTGGCTTCGTCTTCAGTATCGACTACTGCTGTGTTCTCTAGCCACGTTGTAAAGTCTTCAGGATCACCACCGCCGGCGAGTCTTACCCATGCGGTTTCAAGAGCCGCAAGGAGGTGGGCAAGCGGACTCGACGCTTGATCCTCGCTTGTTCCTTCTCCAGCGGCGATCGTCGTGGCCTCAATCTCGGCGACTAATCTTTCATAAGCATTCCATTGCCGATTGAATGTCGGTCTTACACTTCCGTACCTATCTCGTCTCATAACTCTCTCTGGTAGTACAACAAGTGCGCTACCCTCGGAAGCTACGCCAGGACGCCCGGCTCGACCGATGAGATTAGTGAATTCTTGTAATGGCAAGGCCGTTTGGCCGCGGCATATGCTGGGAATCAGCAAGAAATTCACAGGGATGTTGACGCCTTCTGATAACGTAGATGTAGCAATGATGATGCGGACCAGACCTTGATCAATCACAGCTTTTAGCCGTCTAGCGAGAAGCCCAGGCATTTTCCCATGATGGACCGCTATTCCTCGACGTAGAAGGCGGTATTCAACAGAGTCGGAGGTGAAATAATCTTCTGCAGTCGCGAGACACCGAGCCCACAAGTCATTTGTCTCATCAACCGCACGATAGTTGGGAAGCGAACCTTCTGACCATTGGTCCATGAGGTCCGCACAAGTTGCAGAAAACGCATCAACATTCTGCGTCAGAGAGATTAAAACCGATGGTTTTGACCCATCCTGTCTCTCACCAGCAAGTTGCAGAGCCGCCCAAAGTGTCGGAGCGCGCATAACGACTTCGGGGCCCAGACTCTGATCGATAGGACTGGGTAGGGCAGGAAATGGGTTGCGGACGTAAGGAGTATCTTCTTGGCGTTCGTCTTCGAATCTCAGAGACTGGCCATCCATCAAGTCATAACGGATAGTGAATTGACCACTAGTACTAACCTCCAATCGGCCAAGCATTTGGCGCGTACTACGATAAGAGGATGTGGTAGGAGTTGCATCTGTCGAGCCGGCCATCCATCGGGAAAGGGCAGGAGCTGCTCGAGCCGCGACCGCAGACAGTGCGAGCATTCTAAAGCCATAATCGTCACGCGCACGAAGTAGGCGTGCTCCTAATTGTTCCAGGCGATACGCCCGCGATGATCCATCTTCCAGCCCTGCGAGACGGTTCTGATCTTGTTCAACCATATGGGCTTCATCGATAATGATCATTCGGACGCGATTAAGAAAAAGGACACCGAGGTAGCGCAACAATGCGTCGGCTTTCTCGAAGGTACAAATCACGATGGTAGGTCTATCGGTCTGAATCCAGGCGTCTGTTGGTCCCCAATCTACGCCACCGTAAAGGCCAGTCACGGTAATGGGATCACCAGCGATTCCTTTCAGGTCTTGCGCCAATCGGCTTTCGACTTCAGCCGCAAGTGCACGAGAGGGCACAATGTAAATGACCAAATTACCTAGCCCAGTCCCATTAACTTGAAACGTATTATCAGAGGGTGCCGCGAATAAGCCCTGCACCAAAGCCAATGTTGCAACAGTAGTCTTACCGGACCCGGTTGGTGTGCACAAAACGAAGGAAGAATTCTCACGCAAACGTGTGATACCGGAAGCTTGCGCAGGCCATATGAGTGCTCGGCGGTTGATAAATGCGGATCGTGCATACTGTACTAATGCCTCACCAGCCGCCTCGGATGAGACTTCACGAAGAAGCCCAATCTGAGGCCATAGGCAAGTCTCAACGAATCGTCGGCACGTTTCGGCCGTGAGGAGTGCAAGGATGTATGACCAGCTGTCGTGGCTGTGGATGAGGCTCGCAGCTAGCTTGTCAAGTTTGTTAAGTGCTCGGTCCGTTACCCCCGGGATGCCTGTCCGCAAGTAGTCGCACACCGTTCCAATACACATAATTACATGTCGAAACGTGTGCATTGTTATGTCAGCTGAATTAACCCCATTTGCTCGTTCAATCGCTTGGATTTTTAGCCAGAACCCACGCGTAGCTTCTATCGTAGCCGGGAAATCCGCCCTCAAAAACTCGTGTAGTACAGCAGAGATGGGTTCATCGGCCGGAAGGCGACGCAGATGGCCGAGGGCCATGGCTGGGTAGTCTGCTAGCTGATAGGCAGCCGCAGCGAGAAGGTGTAACGGTGCTCCCGGCGGTCTCAGGCTGGATTGTGATAGCCACTCAAATATTTCAGCCGACCGTTTTATTGAATCGCGCCAGCCGCTTAGTGCATTTGCGCGGCATTCAACTATCCCGCAATGCAAGAGTAGCATCGCTTCGTCAATATACGATTCAATGTCACCTGTCGCGAAAGATGCTAGACCCTCACGACCCATATCGCGACGCAAACGCTGACTATATAACTTGGCTTGTCGTCCGGTCAGGGCCTTTCCTGCCAATCGGTGACGGACTTCTCCTGCCATACTCAAGGTGACTTGATTCGGCATCCTCAATCTTCTCTGTAAAGACTCGTGATGACGGCCGGTAAATCCTCGAACTGAAACTCCATACTCTCTAGTCTGCGTGACGCTTTATAGTCTGCATGGGGTGCATCAACTGGCAGCCACGCAATGCGTCCTCCTAGAACTGGAAAATGGCCGCATGTATATCCGATGGCATCATACCGCGTCGCAGCCTGATAGCCTCCCTTCCAAAGCTTCAGCAGCGCTTCATGCCACTTCTCAGCGCCAGGCGTCGGATATTCATAAAGAATGTTGATAAGCTCTCTAACGCCGGGAGGCTTTCTTGATCCGGATGACAGCTTCTCATGAGCCTCTTTGATTTTTTCAGAGCTGTTCCGTAGGAGGCATTTTGCCTCAATGGTTAAAACATCCGTTATAGTGTTTTCGTCGTTGATTCTGAATGCGAGACCGTCATCCCCAGTACGGCCGGGGCGCCGCTCAGACGGAGAATCTGGATCGTGAGTTCCTCCATCGGCAAGGCGCTCATTAATTAATTCTAAGTGCTGAAATTCCACATCGTGCAGGCGAAAAAGAAAGGCTGGAACAATCCAGTCATTATGACCGTGAGCCCCCCAGTGTTCGACCCCGATGACTGCGAGAATCTCTCCCAGATAGCCCTGAAGTGTGATCTTATGCAGAAGCGCGGGATAATTTGCAGCTGGGTCAGGATCCTGATCGGTGAACGGAGAGAGACTGTCCTCGAAACCGCTGCGAATTCTTTTCCGCGCGTCTTCAAACGCCTCCTCCATGTAGGCTTTCAATTCTTGGCGTACCACGGCTAGGCAAGCCGGATTTTCCCGCCACAACCTGAGTCGGTAATTTCCGTTTGCATTGGCGCACACGATTGGCTGGTTAACTAACCATGCTTCGAGATTGTGGGGGGTCAATCTCTTAAAGCGAATCATGGGGCCGTGGAATACTGCAGCCGGTTCTCATACATTTAGTGTGCGAGCCGACACTGTGTTGTTTCACAGGAAGTGGAGGAAGAGAGTCGGCGAGAAAATAAGAGAAGGAAATGTCTGCGAGGAGATTCAAGTGATTGTGCCTAGTTTGTGCCCGTTGCACTACAAGCTGAGCCACTCACATCCAACTCAGGCCAAAGTAAGATCCTTTAACATCAACTATTTGGTGAGTCGGCTGGGATTCGAACCCAGGACCCTCGCCTTAAAAGGGCGATGCTCTACCGACTGAGCTACCGACTCGCCGAGGTGAGAAATGAAGAGGCGGTCACGGCCGGCCGTGACGGGTGTGGATCATATCACTGATGCAAACCGATTCGCTAGGTCGCGCCGGCTCGGCGTCACGCGCGTGCGCGCCGAGGCGCCTTGAGCGGTTGGCGCAGGATAATCGTTTCATCACGTCGGGAGCCGGTGGAGATCATGTCGATCCGGCAGTTCGCCAACTCCTCGATGCGTGAGAGATACCGCTTGGCTTCTGAGGGTAGATTCTTGTACTGAGTCACGCCCGTCGTGGGGGTGCTCCACCCGCGAAGCCGCTCATACACCGGCTCACAGGTCGTAAGCACCTCCAGGTCTGAAGGCATGTCGCGCACTAGTTTACCGTTGACCCGATACCCCGTACAGATCTTCAATTCCTTGCAGCCGTCCAGCACGTCGAGCTTAGTCACGGCGAGCGACGACAACCCGTTGACCCGCGTCGCGTGCCGCACGATGACGCTATCGAACCACCCGCAGCGCCGTGCCCGCCCCGTGGTCGCCCCGAATTCCTTACCGCGGTCCTGTAGCCAGCTGCCGACTTCGTCGGTCAGTTCTGTCGGGAATGGTCCGCTCCCTACCCTGGTGGTGTAGGCCTTGGTGATGCCCATGACGGCGTCGATTTTCGTCGGCCCCACACCGGTGCCGGTGCAGGCGCCGCCGGCCGATGAACTCGAAGACGTCACATAGGGATAGGTGCCGAAGTCCACATCCAAATGGGTGCCTTGCGCTCCTTCGAACAACACGGTTTCGCCGCTATCGACCGCCTTGTTCACCGCGAGCGTCGTATCGAGGATATAACTCTTCAACCGATCGGCGTACTGCATGTATTGCTGATAGACCTTTTCCAGCTCGAAACAGTCGACCTTGTGCAATTGTTCCAGTAACCAGTTGATGTCGACCAGATTCTCTTCGAGCTTGCGGCGGAAGAGGTTGGGGTTGAGCAAATCGCCCATCCTAATGCCGATCCGCGCCATCTTGTCGCCATAGGAGGGCCCGATGCCGCGCCCCGTGGTGCCGATTCGCCGGACTCCCTTCGATTGCTCGGAGGCCTTATCGATGGCCTTGTGGTAGGGCAGAATCAAGTGCGCTCGGTCGCTGACGCCGAAGTTCTTCCCGATCTTCACCCCTTGGCCTTGCAGGTGATCCATTTCTTCGATCAAGGCTCCCGGGTCCACGACCACCCCGTTGCCGATCAAGCAGCGCGTCCCACGATAGAGAATACCGGAGGGAATGAGGTGGAAGATGAAGGTTCCTCGGCTATTGATGACCGTGTGGCCGGCGTTCGAGCCGCCTTGATAGCGCACGACCATGTCGGCATCCTTCGCCAGGATGTCGACGATCTTTCCCTTCCCTTCATCGCCCCACTGGCTTCCGATGATGACGAGATTGGCCATGATTCGCGATCTCCGCTCCTTCTCTCCCTGCCGAGCCCGAAAAAAAAGCCCTGACCGCATGTTGATCAGAGCCGGAAGGGGCTCATGGTAGGATTCGCCTCCCCATTTGTCAAGCATCGGTTTATCGTCCGCTTCTTCCAGCCTTTCTTGACGGAGAAAATCTTGGCGTGCTAGATTGCGGAGTTACGAAGTCGAGCCATGTGGGGCTGTGGCGCAGTTGGGAGCGCGCGTGAATGGCATTCACGAGGTCGCCGGTTCAATCCCGGCCAGCTCCACCAATACAACGCTCCTTCGTAGAAAACTCGCAACACCCGGCAAGACAGACAGGATCGACGCAGCCATTCCCCGACAGGCCGATACCGCAGCAATTCCTCTCCGCCCCATGATCCCACAGCCGAACCCGATTTAAGCTGAGCCATGCTCCAACTGGAATCCATTCATAAGCAATTCGCCACCAAGGTCCTGCTCAGCGGCGCGACCGCCCATTTGCGTCCAGGCGCCCGCGTCGGGTTAGTGGGACCGAACGGAGCCGGCAAGACCACGCTCTTTCGCATGATTCTGGGCGAAGAGTCGCCGGACAAGGGCTCCATCCGGAAGCGCCCACGGCTGCGCATCGGGTATCTGCCCCAGGAATTGGAAACCATCGTCGGCAAAACCGTGCTGGATGCCGCGCATCGCGACCTGTATCCGGAACACGAGGCCAAACGCATCCTCTCCGGACTGGGTTTTACCGAGACAGACTTTGTTCGGCCGATCGAGAACCTCTCCGGCGGCTACCGCATGCGCGTGGCCTTGGCCCATTTGCTGTTGTCGAATCCCGACGTCCTCATGCTGGATGAACCGACGAACCACCTCGACAAGCCGACGCAGCGCTGGTTCGAGCGATTCTTGCTCGATTCCAACCTCACCCTCCTAGTCATCAGCCACGACACCAAGTTCCTCGACGCGATCGCGACTCACATTTGGGAGCTGCGCGACCGCACAATCCAGGAGTATCGAGGCAACTACACCAAATTTCAGGAATTGCGCGCCGCCCGCGATGCACAACTCGACTCCGCCGCCAACCGGCAGGCGAAAGAGGTGGCCCGCGTCCAAAACTTCATCGACCGTTTCCGCTATCAAGCCAACAAAGCGAAGCAGGTTCAGTCTCGCATCAAGCAATTGGACAAGGTCAAGCTGATCGAACGCCAACGGGACGCGAAACGCGTCCGCTTCAAATTTCCCCTGCCCTCCCCCAGCGGCCGCCATGTGTTGGAGCTGAAGGGGGTCGCCAAGAGTTACGGCGACAAGGTCATTTACCGGTCGCTCGACTTTGCCGTAGAGCGGGGCCAACGTATCGCGCTGGTCGGCGAAAACGGCGCGGGCAAGAGCACGCTGCTCAAAATGCTGGCCGGCGTGTTGCCGTTCGAAACGGGCTCCCGCCACGTGGGCCATGGCGTCACCCTACACTACTTCGCCCAGCACCAAGCGGAATCGCTCAACCCGGAAGATACGATCCTGGAATCGTTGTCGGAAGTCTCCGCCCAGGCCGAGATGAATTTTTTGCGCGGCATCGCCGGCGCATTCTTATTTTCCGGCGACGACCAGAAGAAACCGATCAAGGCGTTGAGCGGCGGCGAACGAAACCGCGTCGCGCTGGCCCGCATGCTGGTGGAACCGGCCAACACCCTGTTGCTCGACGAGCCGACCAACCACCTCGATCCGGCGTCGGTCGACATGTTGACCGACGCCATGACGGACTTCCCCGGCACGATCATCTTCATTTCGCACGATCCGACCTTTCTTGGCCGGGTCGCCACGCGCGTGGTCGAGATCGAGGAGGGCCAAGCCAAGAACTACTTCGGCGATTACGAGTACTACCTGTGGAAAAAGGCGCAGGAGTTCGAGTCAATCAAGGAATCGAGTGAGGAATTACAGGCCGCGCAGGCTGGCAAATCCGGCGGTCCGACCAAGGCCATGACCTCCCAGGTGCAGGCGAAGAACTCGGGCAGCGACCGTCGGGACCTGACGAAAACCCAAGCTCGGCTGGAAAAGCAGATATCCCGGGCGGAAGCCGAGATCGCCACGATGGAAACGAAGGTGAAATCACGTCAACAGGAGCTAGCCGATCCGGCCCTGTATCAGGAATTTGCAAAGTGGAACGACTTGCAGCGGGAGCAGGAGGGTTGGAAAAAGGAACTGGAGCGTCTCACGGCGCGTTGGGCCTCCCTCTCGGAAGAACTGCAGGAGGTGCGCGACAGATTAGCCGCCACCGGTTAATCCATCGACTTCAACGTCTCTTCAAGGTAGTAATATAGCCAGCGGTTTTGCTCCTTCGTCACGAGATCGTCCCACATCACTCCGATCAACATCCCCTTCTCCCAGGGTTTGACCCACGCGACCGTGGCGTGGAGTTTTTCCTGTTGCTCGACACGATCGGGATCCAGGAACGCCAGCGAGACGGTGATGCGCTCGCCGACGGGCAGCGTCTCCTTGGCATGCAATCCGGCACCGACCTTGTTCACATTGTGCAGCACGGCGGTGAATCCCTTGGCCCCGCTCTGAGGAGAGACCAAGGCCGATCCCACCAGAGTGGCGCGGACATAACGACGGCGTTCGTTCAGGCTCTCTGCCGGACTGGGTTGACTGGCCATACGTACCTCGGCGACCAGTATAACGGTCTCAGCAAGTTTGTCCAGCCCCTTTCTACGTAGCCTTCAGGGATTTTTAGGGCGGTAGTACCGCTTTCCCTGCAGCGGACCCGGCAGGTGGGATTGCTCGTTCTTCGCCGACGGATCCTCGTGCACATAACGGTACCCCTTGCCGTAGCCGATCTCCTTCATCAGCGGGGTGACGGCATTGCGAAGATGCAACGGCACGCCTAGGTTTCCATACGTCCGCGCATCCTGGAGGGCCTCGTCCAGGCCCGCGTACGACGCATTGTCCTTCGGCCTGGATGCCAAGAAGGTCGTGCCTTGCGCCAGGTTGATGCGGGCTTCAGGCAACCCCACGAACTCCACAGCCTGGGCCACGGCGTTGGCCACCACCAATGCGAGCGGATCGGCATTCCCGACATCCTCCGATGCGAAGATCACCATCCGGCGGGCGATGAACCGGGGATCTTCCCCTCCTTCCAACATGCGCGCCAACCAATAGAGGGCCCCGTCCGGATCGGAGTCACGCAGGCTCTTGATGAATGCCGACACCAAGTTGTAATGCTCCTCACCGGTCCGGTCGTAACGGAGCGCCTTCTTGAGCAAGGCCGCGTCAAGGCTTTGCTCGTCGATCGTTCGAGAACCATCCGGTTGCCGGGCCGCTTGACCGGCCACAAACTCCAAGACCGTCAATAAACTCCTCGCGTCGCCGTTACCGAACGCGACCAGGCGCGCGCGGGCGCCTGAACTCATCCGGATCCGCAGCCGCCCCAGCCCCCGCTCCGGATCGACGAGCGCGCGGTCGAGAATCGCGCCGAGCGCCTCTTCGCTCAGTGGTTTGAGCGGCACCACCATGGAGCGAGACAGCAGCGGAGCAATGACTTCGAACGAGGGGTTCTCGGTAGTCGCGCCGACCAGCACCACCGTTCCCCGCTCGACATGCGGGAGGAAGGCATCCTGCTGGGCCTTGTTGAAGCGATGGATTTCGTCGACGAACAGGGTTGTCGCCTGGCCCCTGGCCCTGCGTTGCTCGGCGCTTCGAATGATCTCGCGGAATTCGGGGATGCCGCCGGTCACGGCTGAAAACGGCACGAACTGCGAACGGGTATGTTTGGCGACCAAACCAGCCAAGGTGGTTTTTCCGCAGCCGGGCGGCCCCCAAAAAATGACGGAGGACAACTCGTCCCGCTCAATGGCTTGTCGCAACGGCCGCTCCGGCCCGACGATTTCCTCCTGTCCGACGAGATCGTCGAAATCGCGCGGCCGCATACGTTCGGCGAGCGGCACCTTCTGTGAGCGAACCTCCGCTGGAGCAGGAGCAAACAGGTCGCCTGTCGAGTCATGCGGTCGCATCGCCCTCATCCTACAATGCCGGGCGGCACATTCTCTACATCCGGACACCGGTACGACGGACTGCGTCCGGGAGGCAGGGAATCCGCTTGATTCCCCGGCTTCCGCAATGGTACGACCCAGCGGTCATCCACACACGAGGCACACACTATGTTTTACACCTCACATGGATTGCAACTGGCCTACGATGACCAAGGCACGGGGCTCCCCGTGGTGTTTCTGCATGCGTTTCCGCTCAACCGTTCGATGTGGCGACCACAGATCACGGCACTATCGGCACGGTTTCGGACCATCAGCGTCGACCTGCGTGGGCACGGCGAATCGGATGCGCCGCTTTGGGCCTTCACCCTGGAGCAGTACGCCGACGATGTCGCCGCGCTGCTCGACCATTTATCGATCGATCGGGCGGTGCTCGTCGGATTGTCGATGGGCGGCTACGTCAGCTTGATGTTTACCAGGAAATATGTCGATCGACTCAAGGGTTTGATCTTGGCCGATACGCGGGCGCAGGCAGACAGTGCGGAGGGTCGGGTCGGGCGGTTTCTTCTTGCGCAGAAGGCCTATCGAGAGGGGACGGAAGCGGTGGCGGAAGCGATGCTCCCCAAGTTACTCGGGACCACGTCCCTGCAGTCACGGCCCGATCTCCAGGAGTATGTCCGCGAGGTGATCATGAAGGCACCGATCAGCGGCATCGTGGTGGATCTCATGGCCATGACGGCCCGGCCCGATTCCGTGCCGCACCTGCCGACCATTCCCTGTCGCACCCTCGTGTTAGTGGGAGACGAAGACCAGACGACGCCGCTCGCGGATGCGCAGGTCATGGCCTCGGGCATCTCTAAGTCTCGGCTGGCCACCATCCCCGGTGCGGGACACTTGAGCAACTTGGAGAACCCCGATGTGTTTAACGTGGAGCTGCAAGAATTCTTGGAGGGATTACCGTAAGTTCGACGGTTGCGGGAAGAGTTAATTCCCGTCTCTGACGCTGCTGCCACGAATGAGTTTCAAAAACTCCTCGCGGGTCTGCTGTTGTGTACGGAATACGCCCAGCATCGAGCTGCTCACGGCAAGGGTGTTCTGTTTCTCGACTCCGCGCATCATCATGCAGAGATGTCGGGCTTCCATCACCACCGCCACGCCATGCGCATTGAGCTTCTTCTTGAGCGTTTCGGCGATCTGGACGGTCAGCCGCTCCTGCACCTGAAGACGCCGGCTGAAGGCATCGACGACCCTGGGAATCTTGCTCAATCCCACGACTCTCTTGTTCGGCAGATACCCGACGTGACACTTGCCGAAGAACGGCAGCAAATGGTGTTCGCACATGCTGAAGAAGTCGATGTCCTTGACGATCACCATTTCGTCATACTCGATGGGGAACAAGGCTCCGTTGAGCAAATGATCGATGTCCTGACGATAGCCTTGCGTCATGAACCGCATCGCCTTCGCGACGCGTTGCGGCGTCTTCAGCAGGCCGTTGCGTTCGGGCGTTTCGCCCAACTGCAAGAGCAGCCGCGTCACCAACGATTCGATCGGATCCTCGGCGGGCACCGCCTCCTTCGGACTCACACGCGACCGTCCTGAGCGGCCCCCCGACACTACTTTAGCCATGCCGAACCTCTTCTGCTTTCCGAGCCTGTACCGCGGAACCGGAATACTCGAAATAGTTGTCCCGCGTTTCGATCAACCCGACCTTGACCAACTGCCCTACCGGGAGTTCCTTGACCAGCAGGTCCCAGATGAGCAACACTAAGTTCTCTCCCGTCGTCGTCTGCGTGGCAAATTCGCGGTCCAGGTTCAGATCCTGGTGATCGAACCGCCGCACCACCGTCCGCTCCACCACCGCATCCAGCGCCTGCACATCTACCGCGTGATGCGTTACCGGATCGATCTCGCCCCGCACCGAAACGAACACGACATAGTTGTGCCCATGACCGTTCGGATTGTTGCATTTTCCGAAGACCGCCCAGTTCTCCTCATCTGAGAGGTGAGGGGTGTTGAGACGATGGGCCGCACAGAAACGGTAGCGGCGGGTGATTGTGGCTTGGGACATCAACAGGGCTCAACGATAAGATGATGGAACAAACAAGCCGGGAGGACTCCTTCTCCGAAGGAGTCCTCCCGGCTTTCTACCTCAACTCAACCAAGCACGGTCCGGTCGGCTGGCAACCGGGCAGAGCTTACGCACTGAACGAGCTGCCGCAACCACACGTCGTCTTCGCCTGCGGATTCTTGATCGAGAACCCGGACCCCTGCAGGCTGTCGACATAATCGACTTCGGCGCCCTGCAACAGCGGCGCGCTCTGCGAATCCATGATGACCTTTACATCACCCTTTTCAATGACGGTATCGTCGTCGGCCATCTTGGATTCGAAGGCCATGCCGTACTGATACCCATGACAGCCGCCGCCACGGACATAAATCCGCAACCCGACCACATCCTTCTCTTCGGTCATCAGTTCCTTTATTTTCTGCTCTGCCACCGGCGTAATCGTCACCATCGTCCAACCTCCTTCCGATCTACGTGTTCGGCACGTTGTGTTAGTCTACCATCTCACAGAAACATACGGAAGCCCGCTACTTCTTTTCTGACTCGCTCGCCGACACCGAGGTCGGTTGTGCCCATTTGGTTTCTGGAACCCGCACGACGACGTCTCCCAACACCCTCGCCTGACACCCAAGCCGATGCCACGGCTCCGACAGCGCCTCACGGTCCAGGAGATCCTGCTCGTCGAAATCGATCTCGGAGAGGTTATCCCCTCCGGACTGCACCTCCACCCGGCATGTGGTACAGGAGGCGTTGCCGCCGCAATCGTGATTGAGATCGAACCCCAGGACCTTAGCCGCCTCCAACAAGGTGAGATTCGGCGCCACCTCTCCGCTCTTGCCTCGCGGATGCAAAAAACTCACACGCGGCATGGCTCGACTCCCTAAGCGCCGGCCCCGGCTCCCGCCTTGGCCGGTTGCATCGGACAACGATGCAGACGAATGTGCTCTTCAAATTCGTGACGAAATAACCGCAGGCTGCTCTGCACAAGGACGGCGGCTCCGGTCACGAGTGTACAGTACCCCGTTCCCTTGACGAAGCCACAAAGCTGCAGCAGGGATTCGAGATCCTTCTCGGTCCCCTCTCCACGCTCGATCTTGTCCATGAGGGTCGCCAGATTCAGCGTGCCCATTCGGCAGGGGGGACATTGTCCGCAGCTTTCCCCCTTGAAGAAGTTCGAATACTTCAAGGTAGCAGCCACCATACAGGTAGCATCATCGATCACGATCGTACCCGCCGACCCCAAACCGGTGCCCGCCTTCTTGAGCGAGTCGAAGTCCATCTGGAGATCCAACTGGTCCGCGGTCACCATCGAGAAGGCCGGCCCGCCGGGGAACACGGCCTTGACCTTGCGCCCATTGGGCACCCCGCCGCCGCAGGTTTCCACCAATTCTCGAATCGTGATACCCATCGGCATTTCGTACACACCGGGCCTGTTGACCGCTCCGCTCAGGGAAAAGAGCATGGTGCCCGGACATTTTTCCGTGCCGACCTCGGTAAACCACGCGGCGCCGTTCCGTAGGATCTTCGGAATGTTGCAGAGAGTTTCGACGTTGTTTACCAAGGTCGGCTTGCCGTAGAGTCCGAAATCGGTGGGATAAAAAGGCGGCTTCTGCCGCGGCATGGCCGGGCGCCCCTGCATCGACTCCAACATGGCCGTCTCTTCGCCCGCCACGTAACTGCCATGGCCGGAAAAGACTTCCAGTTCGAGATCGATACCGGTCCCCAAGATGTTCTTGCCGAGAAACCCCCGTTCCCTGGCCTGGGCGATCGCCTTCCTCAGATTGGCTTCCTCGTCGGCATATTCGTGATTCACATAGATATAAGAGGCCTTGGCATTGACTGTGCGGGAGGCAATCAGACAGCCCTCGATCAGTTGGTGGGGGATGTACTTGAGCAACTCCCGATCCTTGAAGGTTCCCGGTTCATGCTCTCCAGCATTGCAGACGAAGTACCGCTCCTTGACCCGATGATTCAGGACCTTGTCCCATTTCGTACCGGTCGGAAACCCGGCCCCTCCGCGGCCACGGAGACCGGCCTTTTTGATTTCATTGACGACATCCTCAGGAGTGAGTTCCTTGAGGCATTTCCGCCAGGCTTCATATCCACCGGATCGGATGTAGGGATCGATTTCCCACGCCGCCCCGTCGAGTTTCTGCAATACCCTTGGTTGAGGTAGGGTCACGGTTGTTCCCTTTCGTGAGCAGCGCCCCTGCTGAGCAGGCCTGTACTATAAAACCGGCTCCCAGGGGCCGTCAAGCAGACTTGCCTCGATTAGGCCTGAATCTCAAGCAGTTAGGCCTGTTGGACCGGGCCTGACCGAGTCCAAAGACGGAGCAGAAAAGGTTTCAAATTGACGCAGCAGAGGAGGCAAGAAAAAGGGGACTGGCGTTCCGTCGAATCGACCAGTCCCCATCCCACTGCCTTGCCTGTTACTTGAGGTGGCTCCCCGCTCCCATGAAGAACAGCATGGGAATAGACAACAAGAAGTTGATGCGGGAGGCAATCAAGGCCGTCTTCCCCCACTGGGCCATTTCCGGCGGAGCAGGCGTCCCTTGAGCCGCTGCCGCCACGGCCGCAATGATCTTCTTCTGATTCGGCCAGATCACCCCGTGCACGTTGCCCATCATGATGATACCGAGCAACCCGCCAATCCCCAGAGCGATAGCGCCGGTGCCGCCCTTGGCATAGAGATAGCCATAGAGTACGATTCCCGCCAGCACGGTCACGGTGGCGCCGTGACGGAACCAATTCAGGGCAGAGGGCATCAGCTTCGGAATCACGATGTTCTTGGTCGGCCCATCCAGGCTCTTGAGGAAACCGGCGTTAATGAGGTTGAAGAAGTACAAGAGCCCGATCCAGGTGATGCCGGCCAGGAAGTGAATCCACCGGACCACCAAGCCGAACCAATCGGCCTCCCCGGCTCCGACCCCGGCCATGCCCAAATACACAGCTATCAAACCGACGGCGAGCGCAAACCCGACGCCCGCAGTCTGATACGGATCCTCCAGAAATTTCATAGGTCCCCCAACTCAAACGGTTTAGTGCAAGCTCCGTTGTCTACTGCAGGCCGTGGAGCCTTGTCAAGCAGCCTGCTCATGGTGGTTGCGGCTCCGTCGATCACGCGCCCAGCAACCGATCGACAACCGCACACAGTTCCCGTACTGCCCCGGCGGATGCATCGAGCGCCGCCCGCTCCTCCGCCGTCAGCTCGTACTCGACGATCGATTCACCGCCGACGCGAGAGAGCCGCACCGGCACGCCGACGATCACATCCTTCAGGCCGTATTCGCCTTCACAAAGCATGGCGCAGGGCAGCACTCGCCGCTCGTCCTTCATGATCGCTTCCACCATGTCGACCGCCGACGCGGAAGGCGCGTAAAACGCGCTGCCGGTCTTGAGCAGACTGACGATCTCGGCGCCCCCGTCCTGCGTCCGCTTGATGAGCGCGGCAAGGCGCTCGGGCGACAGCCGGTCGGTGATCGGCTTGCCCGACACCGTGGTATGACGAACCAGCGGCACCATCGTATCCCCGTGCCCGCCCAACACCATCGCATGCACATCCGTCCCCGGCACGTTCAATTCCTCGGCGACGAAGGAGCGCAATCGAGCCGTATCGAGCACCCCCGCCATGCCGAGCACCTTCGATTTCGGAAGGCCGCTCACCCGCCGCGCGACATGCACCATCGCATCCAGCGGATTGGTGACGAGGATCAGGATCACCTCCGGCGAGCGCGCGATCAACTCCTTGACCACGGCCTGGACAATCTTGGCGTTGGTCGCCAGCAACTCGTCTCGGCTCATTCCTGGCTTCCTGGGCATGCCCGAGGTAATAACCGCGATGGAGGACCCCGCCGTCTCCTCGTAGCCGTTCGTCCCGACCACGCGCGTGCTATAGCCGCACACCGGACCGGCCTGCGTAATATCCAGCGCTTTGCCTTGCGGGATTCCCGGCACGATGTCGACCAACACGACATCATAGGTATTCTTTTCCGCCAGCCGTTGCGCGACGGTCCCGCCGACGTTGCCTGCACCCACTACGGTAATTTTCGGTCGCCCCATTTCAGCTACTCCTCGTCAGGCGTGACCCGGCGCGCCACGGCTCGCCATCACGTGTGATCATGTCCGGTCCATCCGCCGACCTTGAAATTGATCGTGCAGACGAAATTTTCCCCATCGTAAAAATTCACCTTGATCTTCTTCTTCCCATACGTCGCCGCCAGAAAGTCCTCGGGCGCATCCACCAAGGCTTGGTAGCCGCCCGGCGGATATTCCCCCAACTCGTGGAACACCACGATCATCCCGGACTTCACCTCTTGCAGGATTTTGGCGGAACAGCGCGGATAGATCTCCCAAAATTTGGCATCGATTTCTTCCCGCGTCGGCTCCGGTCGCTCTTCGCCCGGCTTGAAGTCCCGATTGGCAAACTTGGCCTGGCGCCGCACATAGGGATACTGATGGCCGGTAAACAATTTGTACAGCCAGGGCGGAACCGGCGGCCTCGACAGCGATTCGGTCATGCTCGTATTGCTCCTGTCATCCCAACATGTTCCTCGGCCCCGATCAGGCGGTCAGCCGATGGTAAATCCTCGGCAGCTTCTCCGGCAACCCCTCCACCCGATCGATCACCACGTAACGAACATCCCCGTACATGCGACGAAGATAGGGGTCGGCCTGCTTGTCGATGGTGATACAGACCGCTTGGACGCCGGCGGCGCGGGCTTCCCGCAAGGCCATGCGCGTATCTTCGAGGGAGTACTCGTCCTTGTAGCCGTCGTCCAGCGGGCGGCCATCGCTGAGGAGGACCAGCAATCGTGTCTTGGCACGGCGGGACAGGATTTTGCGCGTCGCATGGCGAATGGCCGTTCCGTCGCGGTTCTGCTGCAGGGGAGCCATCCCGCCCAACTTCGCTCCGGCTCGTCCGGTGACCGCTTCGTCAAACTCCTTGACGATCAAGAAATCCACCGCCTGCCGGCCCTGCCCCGAATAGCCGTACACCGCAAACTGATCACCGATCGCCGTCAAGGCTTCGCACAGCAGCACGAGTCCCTGCTTTTCGATATCGATGATCCGCCGCCCCTGCGCCACCTGACGGCTCGTGGACCCGCTCAAGTCCACCAGGAAGGCTGCCGCCACATCACGCTCACGCTTTTCACGCCGCACGTAGATCCGCTCCGAAGGCTCCATGCCCGCAGCCAGGTCGGCGCACCGGCCGACCAGCGCATCCAGGTCGAGGTCCTCCCCATCCAACTGGCCGGGTACACGCCGAAGCCCCGGAGGCCGCAGGCTTTCAAAATAGCGCCGCAACAATGCCACCGTGCCTCGTTGTGCCGCCAGGGTCTCCTCCACCACCTCCGAAGAACCCTCGGGAGCCTCACGTTCCACCACACGGCACCAATTCATCCGATAGTCCTGAATCCCCGCATCCCATTCTCGATACCACCGAGCCGAGGCAGCGCCCGATCCTTCTCCGCGGCGTTGAGGCGCGTCGCCCTCAACCGCCAACAATTCCTCGACGAGGGACGGCTGGCGATGCCCCGGGACCAACAGCTCCTGCGACGCCTGCTGCGAGCGAGCCGTTCCAGCCCCGGAGGGTCCGCCCCCGTCGCCGGCCAGTCCTGAACCAGCCTCCTGGTCTCCCTGCCCCGACGAGGCCTGCTCCCGCGTCTCGGATTCGGTCCGGTCATGCACGAGATCGGGATCCATCGCGCCCCGATAGTCCCAGTTTTCCATCGGACGATAGCTGTCGGATTGATCCTCCGAGGATCTCGGCGAGGGCAGCGACTGCTCCGGCATGTCCGGATTGTCCGGCGCCGGCTGTGCTTTCGCACGAATCGCCATGAGTTCGTCCATACGCACGTAGAGTCGGTCGGCCATTCGCACCGCCTCCTCAGCCGTCGCCGAGGGATGAAACAGCGTTTTGGCCAGCGACCAAAGGACCTCCACTTCATGGCTGACGGATTCCGGCACGGTCACGGTCCCGACTTCCGCCGCGGACAACAGCAGGAGTTGATCCACGACCAGCTCACGGGCGGTCAGGCCATGGGACAGGGTGCGAACAGACACCGCTTGGCCAGCTATCGCCGCCAGATCCCGACTCAGGCCCGGATATTCCGACCGCAGTAGGAATTCAACCCGCGCATCCTCCAACAGGGTCCAGAGGTCGCGAATCAGCCCAGGCTGGGGGTACCGAGCGAACAGGTCGCCGAGGGACTTGGGAGGCTGTGCGACCGGGCGGCCATACCGTCCGGCAAGATCCTCACTCAGATCTGTTAACCGGGCGGGCGAGAGATCAAAGGTTCCAAACTCCAAGTGCCCCGCCTCGTGGGCCGTCATCACCAAATACAGGCGCAGGTTTTCCTCATATGTCGGGTAGCGGCGAACCAAGCCGGGGAGACCAATGCTCCGGCCATCCTCGCTGACCGTCGGCCGCATCGTCTGTTGAGCCGGCTCCAGGGAATCGGGCAGATCATAGAGGCGGATGTCCCGACCGCACAGCGCCTGCGCGAACAGCGCCAGGTGACGCGCCACTTGCCGTAACGGCACCCCGCTGATCGCGTGACTCACCGCGCCCAGTGCCTTCTCCGTTTCCGCGGCAAAATAGGCCCGTCCGGCCTCAATGTTATAGGCCAGGACTTCCATGCCGGACGCGAACCACGATTGAAATTTTCCGCGCGCCTCTTCGCGCGACCCGATCAGCGCCACGAGTTCCGGACATCGCCGAACGTAGGCCAACGCCGTCTCGGCATCTTGTTCCGCCACGAGTTGGCCATACCGCAACACCTGGCTCCGCCACTCGTCGTCGGGAAGACGCCGCAAGATGCTTGGCGCCTCCGACAGGAGGCCGATGCCGGCGGCCGCCGATTGCTCGGCAAGTTGGGCACCCAGGCGAATCACAGCTTGGCGTTGATCCGGATTGGGTATATCCGCCAGGATGGCCGGACTCGTCCGAAAAAATTCCAGAGCCCCGATGTAATCCGGTTTACCCAGGCTGTTCTCGACGATCAGCTGCATGCCGAACTGCACCCAGGGACGGGCACCGGGGAGCGACAGGATCGGGACAATCGCCGGAATCTGCCGGATGTATTCCACCGCCAGGGCGAAATCGGTGTCCGTCAGATCGCAGGCGAGATCCATCCATTGCGACCATTCGGACTGGGGGAGGATGCCGACCAACTCCGGGGCGATGCGCAGGAATTCGAGCGCCACGTTGGCCTGCCGATCGGCCAATTCCAAGCCGGTTGCCAAGACCGGTATACGCGCTACGGGCGGTACCAAGGCCAGCAGCAAGGGACTTTCTTTGAAATACCGCAACGTCAGGGCGCCGGACTCACCGGCAATCGCCACTCCCAGGTCAAGCCAGGGCAGAACCTGGGCCATCAACTCTCGCCGGTGCATCTCCACCAACGCCTCGGCGGCTGCTCGGGCGCCCTTGGGCGCCGCCTCAGCAAGTTCATCCAGCAACAGCAGAACTCCGTCCAAGGCGTCCGGTCTCGTCGCCGTCTGCGCCACCGCGTCGACGATTGCTCGGGCAGGGTCCGGCCCCAGCTGTTCCGCCAGCCGATCACACAAACGTTGAGTCGAGTGCTCCGACGCCATCACTACCAAGTCCGTTGTGAGGGAAGTTGCGGATTGTAAAGGACACAATTTCGCTTGTAAACTGGGTCCTCGCGGATGCGCTGCCTCCGCTGATCAATCCACTTGTCAGTCATCAAACCGCGGGGGACGCGATGGGCGAGCCAAGCCAAGAAAGCCTGGATAAGATGTGGAAATACGTGAAGGGCTTTGCGGAAAAGAGCGGGACGACCATGCACCCCAACCAGGCCGTCACCAATGCCGTCGTACAAGGGCTCGCGGCCCATATCGACGAGCTGGGCAAACCCCTTTGTCCCTGCAATTTTTATCCGGACAAACAGGCCGAGGCGAAACTACGTCGCTGGATGTGCGCCTGCGACGAGATGCAGATCTACAAGTATTGCCACTGCCTGCTCTTCGTGCGTGAAGACGGCCTCCCCATCACCGAGTACCTCCCCGAAGACCACGAAGGCCGTCAATGTTACGGGCTGGTCGAGGATCCCACGCCGGACAAGGGCCGGGCGCTGCGACATAAGGCCTTGCCGATGGCGCCGAAGTCCTCGCCGCCAACCCCGTCCGATCCCCCTGCGCAAACGTGATGCGGCCGACCGGGCCCCGTACCGGAAGCCGGTTCAGCCACCTCACTGTATTATGTGGCTTCGCCTTCTGCTTCCTCTTCACCGGCTGCCTGCACAGCGTGGCGCCTATCGATCCGCGCCACCTGCCGGTCAACAGCACCGTGGCCCAACAACTTCAGCGGCATGTCACCTATCTGGCCGCCCCTGAACGGGCAGGCAGACATCCCGGCTCGCCAGGCAACCGCGAAGCCGCGCACTACATCGAAGAGCAATTTCTAGCCGCCGGGCTCCAGCCGCTTCCCTCACTCGCCGGTTACCGGCAGCCCATTTCACCCCAGATCGGAGACAACATCCTCGGGTATATCCCGGCCGCCGAAGATCCAATCGGTTGGATTCTCATTGGAGCCCATTACGATCACCTCGGCGGGTTCTATTTGGGCGCAGACGATAACGCCTCCTCGGTCGCCATCCTGATCGAAGCCGCCAGAATGGCCCGCGCCCTTCCGCACCATGCCGTCCTCTTCATCGCCTTCAACAGCGAAGAGGCGCCGTATTTCGGGACGCCGGTCATGGGATCACAGTTTTTCTTTCACCATGTGCCGCGGGAAATCGGCACGGTCGAGCAGCTGCAGTGCGTCATCATCATGGATCTCATGGGCGGCGTGCACTGGCCCGGATTGAAAGACGCCATCTTCGCAACCGGAGCGGAAAAAACGCCTGCGTTCTACCGTCGCGTGAAAGAGGCCGCCGCACCGTCGCTCACCGTATATCCCCTCGGGATCCATCTGGTCGAAGAAATTCCCGACCATGGGCACGAGGCCTTCAGCGACTACGACGTCTTTCGCAATCACGGGATCCCTTATCTCTTTCTCTCCGCCGGACGCACGCCGCGGTACCACACCCCACGCGATACCGCCGACAGCCTCCATTACGAACGGATGGCCGCCACGACCGAGTGGCTCCGCCGACTGACGGAGTCGATCGGACAGGACGAGGGCCCCTATCGGTTCGAAGTTGCGCGGGTGGAATTCGCGGACGAAGTGGCGTCGTTTCGGAGGATTGTGGAGAAGGCCGTCGGGGATGAGACCGTGATCCCCGGCACATCACGATGGTCGCTCAGGAAACTCAGGCAAGACGCCGAGTGGCTGCGCGTGCTGGATGGGTCGCCGCCCACGGCAGAACAGCTGGAACGGCTCGAACGGATTTCTATCCGCGTGCAATGCCTCCTGGCGGATTATGCCGGCTGCTTTCTACTCTGAGATTTCATGGAGGCTACTGCCATCCGGCAGTTTCATACCCCTTTTCCTTGAGGCACCGCTCCACGAACGTCGCGTAGTCCGGTTGGGGCTCCAGCGGTTTATAGATTCCGGCCAACAATCCCAACAGCCCACCCACCGCACTACCGGCGGCAGCCCCGATCGCAATACCCGCCGGACCACCGACCAGTCCCGCCGAAGCACCCACCGCCGCCCCGCCGACAAGCCCCAATGTGGCGCCCGCGCCGGCATTCCCGCTGCGATGGGTCCCATGGCGCAGCCCGGCCCGCTCCGCCTTGATGGCGCAGAGTGCCGCCTCCTGCTCGGCTTGTTCCTTCCCGTAGAGTTGCACCCGCTGATTGGGCTTCAAGATCGGCTCCGGCCCGGCACAGGCCTCCAGGCCGACCACCGCCAGAAGCAGGGCCGCAAGGGCGTGTCGCCCCCCGGTCACGCCCACACCTCGCCCATGTCGTCCATGCTGGTGTTCGCCTCCTGATCAGTCGAGTTTCAGTCGCACGCGAACCTCATCCGCCGACCGCCCCTTCACAAGCAGGCGCTTCTGGCGACTGTTCGCCCCGCTCATCACCTGCACCGCTCCGATTGGTACGTGGAAGAGCCTGGCAAGAAACCGGCACAGCTCGTCGTTGGCGGCTCCCTCCGTCGGCGGGGCGGCCACACGAATCTTAAGCGCGGTTCCATGGAGTCCCGCACATTCGGTGTGCGACGCCCTGGGCTGGACATGGACGGCGAGGACCACGCCATCAGCCGTGGGTCGCACGGCCGACTGCTCTGTCGTGGGATAGCTGTCCCGTGAGGGTGCAGTGCGCTTCAGAAGATCGCCTTCACGACTTCGACGATGCTGCGCAGCATGTCTTGGTCGTCGGTGATCGGCCGGGCAAGGGCGACCTCACAGGCCCGATCCGCCGGCACGCCTTGATTGATCAAGGTGGCGGCATAGATCAGCAATCTCGTGCTGACACCTTCCTCCAGCCCGTGATTCTTCAGGTTCCTAACCTTTTCCGCGACCTTGACCAGCCGCTGCGCGATGTCGAGAGATACCTCGGCTTCATGCGCGACCACACGAGTTTCGATCTCCGACTGCGGATAATCGAACTCTATCGCCATGAACCGCTGCTTGGTGCTTTGCTTGAGATCTTTCAGAATGCTCTGATACCCGGGATTGTAGGAAATGACTAGCATGAAGTCCGGAGCCGCCTCGATTACCTGGCCGGTTTTTTCGATTGGGAGCAGCCGGCGATCGTCGCTGAGCGGATGGATGATGACGGTGGTGTCCTTGCGGGCTTCGACCACCTCGTCCAAGTAGACGATCGCTCCGTGTTTGACGCCGAGGGTCAAGGGGCCGTCCATCCAGACGGTGTCCTGCCCCTTCAGTAGATACCGGCCGACCAAGTCGGAGGCCGTGAGGTCTTCATGGCAGGCGACGGTGATGAGCGGTCGGCCCAGCCGATGGGCCATGTGCCGGACGAATCGCGTCTTGCCGCAGCCGGTCGGCCCCTTCAGCATGACGGGCATACGATGCTGCGCCGCAATCGTGAACAAGCCGACCTCGCCCCGCACCTCGGCATAGAAGGGTTCCTCCTCGACCCGGTAACGGTCTATGCCCGCTTCTTGCCCCCTCGTGACCGACACCGTTCCCCCTTCGTTCATGCCGACATCCTTGCGCTGTGATGAGTACTCGCTGGCTGCGCCACGATAAACGGAAACCCGCCGGAAGTTCAAGCGCCGGCCGTGGCAAGGATCGACTCATCCCATGGTCCCCGGCCGTACCTCTGCCTTGGCCCCGTCAAGCACCTCCCGGACTTTTTGAGCGAGGGCGCTGGGCGTGAAGGGCTTCTGCAGGAACGCATGGTCGGTATCCACGCCGTTCTTGGAGAAGGCCGGATGATCCGGATATCCGGACATGTAGAGCACCTTCACCTCGGGCCGCACAATCGCCAACTTTTCCGCCACCTCGGGGCCGCTCATCTGCGGCATCACCACGTCGGTGAGCAACAAATGGATGGGGCCCAGATGCTTGGCGCCCGTCAAGAGCGCCTCAATCCCGTGGCGCGCCTCCAACACCGTGTAGCCGTGAAGCCGCAACGTCTCGTTGACGAGCCGCCGTACGCCCGGTTCGTCCTCGACCAGCAACACCGTTTCTCGTCCCTTGATCGAGTCGCTTCCCGTGTTCGTCGGCTCGACGTTCTGGGTGACACCGTCCACCCGTGGCAGGAAGATCTTGAAGATCGCTCCCCGCCCCGGCTTGCTCTCCACCTCAATAAATCCGCCGCTCTGCTTGACGATGCCGTAGACGGTCGAAAGACCGAGCCCGGTCCCCTTGCCCTTTTCCTTGGTAGTAAAGAACGGCTCGAAGATGTGCGACAGGGTGTCATCGTCCATTCCATGGCCCGTGTCTCGGACGATCAAGGCGATGTAGGAGCCGGGTTCCGCGCCCATCGGAGGCCGGTTCCGTCGGTTGCCGAACTGCACGTTGCTGGTTTCCACGGTCAATCGCCCGCCGTTTGGCATGGCATCGCGGGCATTGACCGCAAGGTTCATGATGACCTGCTCGATCTGCCCTGGATCAGCCTTGAGCTGGCCGACATTCGGATCCAATACCGTACAGAGCTCCACGATGTCTTCCCCCAACAGCCGGCGTAGCATGCCCTCCATGTTATGGATGATGGCATTGAGGTCGAGCACCTTCGGGGCGATGAATTGTCGGCGGCTGAAGGCCAACAATTGTCCGGTCAAGCCCGAGGCGCGGTCGGCCGCCTTCTTCACCTCTTCCAGCTCCTTGCGGAATCCGTCGGTCGGACCCAAGCGGCTCAAGACGAGTTCGCTGTACCCGCGAATGACCGTCAACATGTTGTTGAAGTCGTGGGCCACCCCTCCGGCCAACCGGCCGACCGCTTCCATTTTCTGCGACTGCTGCAGTTGCACCTCCGTGCGACGCAGCGCGTCCTCCGCCCTGGCCCGCTCGCCGAATTGGCCGATTTTGAGGCCGACGTCCGCCACCATTTTGAGCAGTTGCTCATCCGGCTCTCTCACCTCGCGACGGAACAATTCGATGACCCCCTCGACCTCAGTCCCGACGCGAATGGGAAACCCGAACGCGCCATGCAGGCCGACTTTGGCGGCCGTATCGCTGCGATGGAAGTTCGACTCGCGCGTGACGTCGATCACCCACGTGGGTTGACCGGCTCGCCAAATGCTCCCGGGAAGCCCTTCACCGATCGCAAACGTATGCGTCCATGTGGCCAGCACGAACTCCTCAGCGTTCAATCCTGGCGACTGCCACACTTCCAGACAACGCAGCACCCCGGCTTGACGATCGAGCCGCCAGAACACCCCGAGATCCCATTCGAGGCTCTCACAGATGGCCTGGAGAATTTTGGGGCCGGCTTCTTCCAAGGTCCGGGACTCCGCCAAGACCCGGGTGACGGCATATTGTGAGGCCAACTGCCGTTCCGTTCGTTTTCTGGCCGTGATATCGCGCACGAACGCGCTGAAGATGTAGGCATCGCCGAGACGTGCCGGGGAAATGCTGATTTCGACCGGGAATTCATGGCCGTCGCGATGACAGGCCAACATTTCGATGCGGCGGTTGAGAATGGCGCCCTCCCCCGTTTCCAGGAAATGCCGCAGCCCCCGGTCATGCGCCTCGCGATCCCGGGCCGGAATGACGGTCTGGGACACGCGCTGACCGAGCGCCTCCTCACGCTGCCATCCGAACATGTTGACCGCCTGGGTATTCCAGTCGGTGATGATGCCCGCCGCATCCATGGAAATGACGGCATCCAGCGCCGTATCGACGATCACGCGATTGCGTTCCTGACTTTGCAGCAGCGCCGCCTCCGCCGCCCGCGCCCACTCGCTCTCCTGTTGAGCTTGACGATATTCGCTCCGCAACCGGCCGGTCGCCCACAACAACAGGCCGACCATCGGCAGCCACACCATGGTGCCGGCGAGCCCCAATTTCCACATCATGGCCCGGATCGGCCGCAGGATAATGTCCTGCTCCATGCGCAACAACACGGTCCAACGTAACCCCGAATAGGGCCCATACCCCTTCGTTTGGGCGTAGCCGGTCACTACCGGGATGTGGCGTCGACCGTGTTCTTCCACCACGTAGCCCGGCTTGCCCGACTCGCTCAACCTGGCGGAGGGCACATTCAGCTGTTTCAGGTTGGCACGCGCAAGGATGGGAACGGCGGAGTCCACGAAGGCCAAGCCGTCCTGCGTCAAGAATTGATATTCAAACGGGCCGGCCATTCCGCCGGTATCTTGAATTTCACGCACCGTCTCGATAAAGACATCCTCCAGCATCGGAAGCCCGATGCGGGTCGTTACGGCGCCCACAAACTCGCCCTTGGCTCCCAAGATCGGCGAAGAGAAAGCGATGGAATCGATCGTGCGCTCCTGTTCATTCGTCTGGACTTCGTCCAGCCGCACACCGCTCCCTGTGCGCACGCCCTCAAACCATTGGCTCTTGGAATACTCTCGACCGACGATCGACTGATCCGTGGCAGCGACCATCCGCCCCTGCGCATCGACGACGCCCAACCACTGGTAGACGGGATCGTACGTGTCCTTCATCCACCGTAAGTATTCGTCGAGATACGTTTGGTCGAGCGGCCGCCCCGAAAAGGCCCGAGCGGTCATCCGCACATCGCCATACCGTTCGAACAGGAGTCGGTCGAGCTTGTCGGCCACTTCGGAGGCGGCCAAGGTCGCGTTTTCGCCTGCCGCCTCGATCATCCGCACTTCGATCGACCGCAGCATGACCACCCCGATGACGAAGGCCACAATGGTCATCCCCACGATCAAGACCGGTAACCAGGGATAGGAGCGCCGGAGGGAACCGCTGGGAGGGGAGGCAGACATGTCAGCTCTCCGTCACAATGTAGTTGGGCAACAGCTGCGCGGGACGATACCACTGCTTTGAGCGCACGAGGCCTGGCAGGGAGGAATCATCCATCGTATTGATCCAGGATGCCCCTTTGCTTCGGGCTTGGCGACAGAATTCACGAAAAATAAACGCCCCCACGCCCGCCACCTGCCGATCGGCCACCTCCAGCATTACGCAAAACACCGTGGGGTTCAACCACAATCCCAGCGTGTAGGCACGGATCCGGCCTTGCACCCGCACCACGGCCCCCGTCAGCCCAAGTGCGTCATGATAGGTCAAGGCGGTCTCATGCGCCCCTCCTGCATCTTCCAACAGCGCCTGACTCCAATCGTCCGCACCAGCCGCCCGTTTCTGTGCCACCCACTCGTCAAATAACCGGAGACATTCGGCTTTATCAGGAGACCCGTATGGCTCCAGCACGCTGCCCTGCTCGCGACTGAACCGGTTGCAGGCCGCGCGTTGCGCACGGTAGGCATCGCCCGCCAAATCAGCCACATCGGCGGCGGCGTAGACATAGTCGGGATCCTTGCAGGTAAGGCGATACCCCAAGGCCCGCAGCTCCGGCACGCGGGCCTCCGGCACATTCTCCACTCGCGTCACGGAAGAGTCTCCATTGTGCCGCCGCATCTCGCGAAACGCGGCCTCAAGCGGCAAGGCCAGGGGGCCCGGTCCCAAGGGAAGCGCCACCATGAACAATCCGTCAGGCGATTCCGCGAAGAGGCACAGATGCCCGTGCAGTTCTCTCCACGAATAGGCCAAGCGGTGCCGCCAGACATAATGGTACGCGAACGAATAGGCCGCGAGCGGCAGGGCCTCCAGACCGGCGGCCGCCAACAAGGCGGCCTCGACGCGATCCCTATCCTGAAGCCTCAGGGCCTGTCGCGGCAGATCGGCCTGCGCCCGCACGATCGCATCGGTCAACCCCGTCAGCGGCCTGATGGGGACCACATCCTCTTGGAAACGCCCGATCAGCTTGGGGTTTCGCGCAATGCGCGCGGCGTGCTCTTCGGCTTCGAGCCAGAGCGCAATGTCATTCGCCGCCCGATCTATGACGGAGGAAGGCTGTTCCTGCAGAAAGGGGCACTTCGTATCCCAGCCCAGCAGTACTCGGCTATAGTCTTTATCCCACATCAAAGCGAAGGGGTACAGACGACAATCCAACGGACGAACGTCATAGATGCGACACTGTGCCGTGACGGGATCGAACGCCGGACAGAGGTACCCATCGCCTTGAGGATTCGACACGACACGGATTTGTGATCCCGCATGAGAGGGGAAATGGCCCGGCGCCACACCGACGGCGATCGCCGCGGCAATTTCTTCAGCCGTGAAGTACGGCCGCAAGAAACTCTCCCGTTCCGGGAAACGGCAACAGACATCGCACTGAAGACAGGTCGAACTGGGCACGATCTGAAGAGGGGAACCAGCCATCGGTTGCCGGGACGTCGCCGGTGAGATCGGTGCGAATGGACTCGCCATGAGAAGCGACCGCATTGTAGCACTAACGTCCGCCGAGGCCTACCCTCACATCGTCGTCGATCCCGAGCCGCGCGGCAAACCCAGGGAAGCCTCTCACCGCCCGCCTGCGGGCGCGCGCCGACTTGTACCGGTGTCAAAACCCGTGATACGATTTGCACCACCTCGACTCCCAATGCGCATGCGACGCAGCCATTGGCACGGCAAGCCTCGAGGAAGACTCTTTGGCACATCCATCACATTTACCCACATCCTTGGGCATCGACGAGTCCCGCCGACGTTGTCTCGCAATCCGTAATGAGCTGGTGCGCGCCGGGGTGTTCGGCCCTGCCCAATCCGGTGGCGAATACCAGGCCGGTGCCGCGTTTCGCATCGCCCCGACCCCTCTGCTGCTCTCGGCCGCCGAGGTCGCCTTCTTCCGTGAACTGGGCCAGCATCTCCTCGCCTTCCACCGCGCCCTGAATCGTCTCTATCTCGACAGTGTCCGCGGCACGCAGCCGGCTTGGGTCGCAGCCTACCTCGACCAAGGGAAGCCGGAGTCTCTGATCACCTACAGCCGAATGAACCGCTTTCGGAATCTCATCCCCGGCATCATTCGGCCGGATGTCATTCCTACTGAAGCCGGCATGGTCATCACAGAGTTGGATTCCGTCCCAGGCGGAATCGGCCTGACACATTGCCTGAGCCGTGCCTATGACGAGCACATTCTCACACCAGGCCGATCGGCGGACGGACCTCGCGGGGGGCCGATGCTGGTCGCCGGGCGCGACGGTATGCTACAGGGGTTTTCGGCCATGGCGCGCGCACAGCAGGGGGAGCATGACGGATGCCTGGCCATCGTCGTCTCGGAAGAGGCGAAGGACTACCGGCCGGAAATGGACTGGCTGGCGCACCGGCTGCGGGAGATCGGGCATCAAGCCTTCTGCGTCGAGCCGCGGGCAGTCCGATTTTCGGAAGAGGGGCTGTTTCTGGACGACCCTGCAGGACCACGGCCGATCGGGTTGCTCTATCGCTTCTTCGAGCTCTTCGATCTGAAAAACATTCCCAAAGCGGAACTCGTCATGTATGCCGCCAAGAAGGGACGCGTCGCCGTCACCCCGCCCTACAAGCCGGCGTTGGAAGAAAAGCTGGCGTTCGCTTTGTTCCACCATCCGGAACTGGCCCCCTTCTGGCAGCACAGCTTGAACACCGACACGATCGAGATCCTACGACGTGCCCTCCCCCGCACGTGGATTCTCGATCCAACCCCCGTACCTCCCACGGCTGTGATCCCGAATCTGACGGTCGGCGGACGCGCTCTGTCGGATTTTCGCCGTCTGGCCCAGACCACCCAGAAAGAGCGGCAGTTGGTGATGAAACCGTCGGGCTTTTCGGAGTTGGCTTGGGGCAGCCGGGGCGTCTCGATCGGACATGACCTCCCGCAAACCGAGTGGGCTGCTGCGATCGAGCGGGCGCTGCAGGCGTTTTCCACCACGCCGTATGTACTCCAGGAATTCCACAAGGGGCGGCTCTTCGAGTCTACCTATTATGATGAGCGCGCAGATGTCGTGGTGCCGATGTCGGGTCGCGCCCGCCTCTCGCCCTATTATTTCGTGGTCGGCGACAAGGCGGAGCTCGGCGGCATCTTGGCCACTCTCTGTCCCGCGGACAAGAAAATTATCCACGGCATGGTGGATGCGGTCATGGTACCCTGTGCCTTGGCGACTGAGGAGTAAGAACAATGGCCTTGACCCTGTATCACGTTCATTGGTGTCCCGATTGTGCCGTCGTCCGTGACCGGCTCAAGGAGCTGAACGTCTCCTACGACGACGTGGTGGTGCCGGATTTCCGCCCCATGCGAAACCAGGTGTATGAGGTGTCCGGCCAATACTACGTCCCGGTGCTGCAAGATGGGGAAACCATCCTCACGGAGACACACGACATCCTCGCCCATCTCGAATCCCGCTACCGCAAGGCAGCCTCGTGACCAGCCGGTTCGCCCCCCACCCTCGCACAGGACGCGTCGCCGACAGATCTCGGCCAGGCGGACAAGGCCCCGGCGCAGGGGCGCGGTCGACCGGACCGGCATCAGCGAAAGGATAGACCCGTGGAGGACTGGAGACGCATCCTGGCTCAGAGTGTCGTCAAGCCGAAAGACCTGGCCGATCAGCTCGGCGTCGATCCGAAAGAGATCGAGGGCATCGTGGGGGACTACCCTATGCGGATCACACCGACCGTACTGTCCACGATCAAGGAAAAGGGTGATGCGATCTGGAAACAGGTCGTCCCGGACCCTGCCGAAATGGCGGATGCCGATGCCGAAGACGATCCGCTCGAAGAGGACCTGATGAGCCCGGTGCCCCACCTGGTGCACCGTTACCCGGACCGGGTGCTGCTCATGGTCACCAATCAATGTCCGATCTATTGCCGCTTCTGTACCCGAAAGCGGCTGGTCGGGAAGCCGGGGTTTCTCAAAAAAGGTGAGTTGGACCGGGCGATCGCCTACCTGCGCGCGCACCAGGAAGTACGCGATGTCATCCTGTCGGGAGGCGATCCGCTACTGCTGCCCGACCACCTGCTCGAACGCATCCTCAAGGCGCTCCGGACCATTCCCCATTTGGAACTCATTCGAATCGGGAGCCGGGTCCCAGGCAGTCTCCCCGAGCGGATTACCCCCAAGCTCTGCGACATCGTGAAGAAGTATCACCCCCTCTATATGAACCTGCACTTCAACCATCCCGATGAACTCACGCCGGAAGTGAAACGTGCCTGCGGAATGCTGGCGGACGCCGGTGTTCCCCTGGGCGCGCAGACTGTGTTACTGAAAGGGGTCAACGACGATCCCGAGGTCATGAAACGGCTCATGCACCAACTCCTGCTGGCGCGAGTGAAACCCTACTACCTCTACCAGGCGGACTTGACGAAGGGCACCAACCACTTCCGAACGTCCGTGGAAAAGGGCCTGCAGATCATCAAGGCGCTGCAGGGCCACACCAGCGGCATGGCGGTGCCCCATTTCGTCATCGATGCCCCCGGCGGCGGCGGCAAGATCCCGCTCCTCCCCGCGGATTATCTGGTCAATCTGGACGAAGACAGCGCTGTACTGCGCAACTATGAGAACAAGACCTACCACTATCCGCAGCCTGGGTCCGGCCAGGGACGCGAATTGCCGATGGTCGGAGCGCATCCGTCCTGGGCCTCGACCGGCAACGGTTGCGACGGCGGGGTGGACCACCTGTGACACGCGCCCTCTCCACCAAGGGAATTCTCCCGTACCAGCAGATTTCGCAACTGATCGCCCGTGGCATCATCACCGGCGACAGCCCGATCGAGGCGCGCCAGATCCAACCGGCCAGCCTTGACCTCCGCCTGGGAAAGAAAGCCTATCGGTTGATCAGCAGCTTCCTGCCCGAGTTGTCCCCGATCAGCAGCCGCCTCGACGTCCTCGATTTTTACCAGTCCGACCTGGTGATGTATGAAATGGACCTCTCGCAGGGAGCCATCCTGGAGAAGGGCCATGTCTACCTGGTGCCGCTCCTGGAACACCTCCATCTGCCGGCCACGTTGCACGCGCGCGCCAACCCCAAAAGCACCACCGGACGGCTGGATGTCTTTACCCGCGTGGTGACCGACCTGACCGCAGGCTTCGACGAAATTCGCCCCGGCTATTGCGGTCCGCTCTACCTGGAAGTCGTCCCCCGATCCTTCGCCATCAAGGTGAAGACCGGCCACTCACTGAATCAGATTCGGTTCGTGCGCGGCGACGCCGCCGTGTCAGACCGGGCGCTGCAAAAGGTCCATGCCGCCGATCCCCTACTGTTCCACAACGCCACGCCGCCCAAACCGCTCAGGCCGAGCGAATTCCGGACCGATCGCGGCCTATTTCTGCGGATCGACCTGACCGGAAGTGATCGCCGCGACGCCGTGATCGGCTATCGGGCCAAGAAAAACAGCCACGTCATCGACCTTTCGAAAATCGGCCATTACGCGGCCCGAGACTTTTGGGAACCCCTGACGCGCCATCGGCACGACAGCCTGCTCCTGGAGCCGGAGGAGTTTTATATCCTCGCCTCCAAGGAACGGATTCGGGTCCCGCCCGGTTACGCCGCGGAAATGGTGGCGTACGAAGCGGCTTGTGGAGAGTTACGCACCCACTATGCAGGGTTCTTCGATCCCGGGTTCGGGTATGGGGACGGCAAAATGCGCGGAACCCAGGTTGTCTTGGAGGTCCGGCCCCACGATGTGCCCTTCCTCATTCACGACGGGCAAACCTTCTTCAAAGTAGTGTATGATCGGATGGTCGAGGTGCCGACGGAGTTGTACGGCGCCACCCTCGGCTCGTCGTACCAACGGCAAGCCCTCACCCTGAGCAAACATTTTAAGGCCTGATATGGCACCCAGCGACTTTCCCGATCCTTCGACCCGTCCGTCCACGCCCCGATCTTCGCGCCACGACCATGACGAGGAAGGTGGGTCGGATCGTCAGTTCCACGTGGCCGGCATGATGATCGGCACCGCCCTCATGTTCATCGGGTTCCTGAACGTGTTCCTGTCGATCAGCGGGGGGTTCGAAATCAACGTGGTGCCGCTGCTCATTTATTTCGGCGGTATCGCCGTCTGGGCCAATGCAGTGGTGGAGAATCCGACCATCCGCTACTCGTTGATGGCCGCCGCCATCCTCATCAGCCTGGCCCTCTTTCACTATGGCGAAGTGCTGTTCTGGCACAAACAGGTCGTATTCTGGTCCACGATCGTCGTGGTGATGTACTTCATGTTCAACGAGCCGAAACGGGCCGCCTGAGCCGGCGGGCGAAATGCCGCCACTCCACGATGACGATCGCCGTCATCATCCCCGTCCTCAACGAATGTCGCTGCATCGGTGGGACCCTGACCCGCACGGGAGCGCTTGGGTTCGACGAGATCGTCGTCGTCGACGGAGGCAGCACCGACGAAACGGTCTCGATCGTCGAAACCCTCGCGAAAGAATCCCCGGAGGTACTAGTCCCCAGATCCGCCTCGCCCATCCGCCTCATCCAGGCTCCACGCGGGCGGGCTCGTCAGTGTAATGCTGGGGCGGCAACCAGCCGGTGCGACGCCTACCTCTTTCTCCATGCCGATACGCAGCTTCCGTCCCATGCCCGGCAAGCCCTAGACAGAACCCTGGCCGATCAGACCTACGTCGGAGGACGTTTCGACGTCCGGTTCGATGCCGATCGCGTTTCCGCGCGCATGGTGAGCTGCCTTATGAACCTACGCTCGCGCCGAACCGGCATCGCCACGGGCGATCAGGCCCTGTTCGTTCGCCGAGATATTTTCGAACAGCTCGGCGGGTTCGCCGACATCCCGCTCATGGAAGACATCGACTTCACCCGTCGCCTCAAGCGGATCGGCCGCCTCGCCCCCTTGCGCGACCAGGTCGTCACGGCCTTTCGACGATGGGAACAGAAAGGCCCCGGGCGTACAATTCTATTGATGTGGACCCTGCGCTTCCTGTACTGGATGGGAGTGAGCCCGTATCGCTTGCAACACTTCTATGGCATGGTGAGATGAGCAAGTCCTCCTCGGAGCGGAAGGTGCGCGCAGCGGCCGCGCTGGTGATTTTCGCCAAAGCCCCTATCGCCGGACAGGTCAAAACGAGACTCTGCCCCGCACTGACGGAAGACGAGGCGGCCACCTTGCATGGCAGCTTTGTACTCGATACCTTGGAACGGACCAAAGCGGCGGTGGGCACATTCAAACTGCTGGTCGACCGCTACCTCGCCTGTTCCCCCTCCTTGACGCACGTCTTCTTCAAGATCATGGAGGCCCGCCATGGAGTCAGCCTCCTCGACCAAGTGGGAGACGACCTGGGCACCCGCATGCATCACACCTTCGAGACGCTCTTCGGGCAAGGCTACCGGCGAGTCTGTCTGGTGGGAACCGACGTCCCGTCTCTGCCATTGACCCACTATCGAGATGCCTTGGAATGGCTCACGCGCCACGACGTGGTGCTCGGGCCCGCCATGGACGGCGGCTATTACCTGATCGGCCTGACCAAACCTCAGCCCTCACTCTTTGCCGACATCCCCTGGTCGACCGATGGGGTGCTGGCCCTGACCGAACAGAAGACCCAGCAGGCTGGATTGAGCACGGCGGTACTTCCGACCTGGCGGGACATCGATACGGTCGAGGACCTCCGCGCCCTCATCGACGACTGCACGGCGGATAAACAACGGTCGAAACAGGAGCGAGTCTTTTCCCAACGGACGGCAGGGACCTTGGAATTGCTCGCCAAACGCCTTCGCACTCGTCAAGGCTAGGAGACACCATGTCGCACCACGTCGCCCTCATCACGGGAGGAGCCAAGGGAATCGGACGGGCCATCGCGCTGGATCTCGCATCCCGGCATTGGTCGGTGGCCATCTGTTATCGCACCAGCGCGGCAGCGGCGGAAGAGACCCGCGCTGCCATTGTGACGCAAGGCGGCCAGGCGCTGGCCGTGCAATGCGACGTCTCGAATCCGCAAGCCGTCCGACAGTTGGTCGCGCAAGTCGAACAACAGTGGGGCCGAATCGACGTCCTGATCAACGGAGCCGGGCCCTACCATCGGATCAATCTGTTCGACGAAACCGTGGAAGGCTGGCGCGAAATGTTCGACGGCAATCTCCATCCCATCTTTTACCTGGCGCAGGCCGTGGTGCCGGGGATGAAAGCGCGGAAGTGGGGGCGGATCGTCAGCTTCAGCATGGCCAATGCCGACCAAATGGTGGCTCAGCCGGACGTAACCGGACATTACATCGCGAAGGCGGGCGTCCTCATCCTCACCAGAACATTGGCCAAACTCCTCGCGCCACACGGCATCACCGTGAACGCCGTCTCTCCGGGCTTCATCGATTCGGGCAGCGCCCCGCCCGAGGAATTGGCCGGAATGGTCAAGCGAATCCCTGCGGGTTATGTCGGCAGCGTCTCGGACGCCGTCGGCGCCGTCCGGTACCTCCTGAGCGAGGACGCGCGCTACGTGAATGGTGCGAACCTGCAATTGAGCGGAGGCTGGGGAATCTAAGCGGGCTATTTGGCGAGAAACAGAATCGCGCCCAGAATGGCGGCCATCGCATAACTTTTCGGATCACGCACCGCGAAAACGACCGGATCGTCATCCATCTGGTTCCGGTAGGCTAACATCCAAATTCGGGTGATCCAGTACAACATGACCGGACAGACCAACCACAACACTTCGGGGTGTGAATAGAGCAGCAACACGTCTTTGCTGCTGATATACAGCGCCAGCACCAAGACCGCCAGCAAACCGCTCGCCGTGCCGATACTGGAAATGTGCTCTTGATCCGAGACCCAGTAGCCCCGGCCATGCAACGCACTTTCATCCATCGTGCTCATCAGCCGCAATTCGGTAAAGCGTTTCACCAGCGCCAGACTCAGAAACAGGAACAACGAAAACGTCAACAACCAATGGGAAGGAACCACGTCGGTCGCCGCCCCGCCCCCATAGATCCGCACGGTATAGAGTTGGGCGAGGACGATGACATCCAACAACACGAACTGCTTCAAGTAGAACGAATAGGCCGTCGTCAACGCGAAATAACCGGCCAGCACGACTAGAAAGGCCGTCGGGAGGGCCAGCGCGAGCAGGAACCCACCGATGAGACAGGCGGCCGCCAGCACCAAGCCGAACGGGATGGAGAGATTCCCCGAGGCAAAGGGACGATGCTTCTTCTTCGGGTGGATGCGGTCAGACGACAGATCGAGACAATCATTCACGATGTACACGGCGGAGGCGGAGAGGCTGAACGCCAAGAATGCGAGACTGGCCTCCAGGAGGGCACGCCCGTTCGTGAATTGATGGCTCGCAATCACCGGCACGAACACGAGGGCATTCTTCGCCCATTGATGCACACGCAAGGCCTTGGCAATAACCTTGAGCCGTCTGGCGGGCGACTCGAACACACGACTGACCGTCGTGAGGGCCCGGGCTCGGCTCACCAAGCCGGGCGGCGCATTGACGACGATGGCCTCCCCCGCCTCCGCCCAGACCGGTAGATCGGCCGTGGAGTTCCCCGCATAGGCGAACTGCCGGACCCCGTAGCGTTTGACCAGCAACGCAACTTTGCGCGCCCCCTTGAGATTGGTCGACGCATCGCTTCCATAGACACGATCCTCGAAGAGACCCAAATGCGCAGCCACCGCCTGCGCATAGAGTACGTGGCTGGCCGTCGCCAAAACCAGTTCACGGCCGGCACGGCGCTCTTCGTCGAGGAATGCGACCAACTCATCATGGTAGGGCAAGGACGTGACATCGACTGCCACCCGACGGGCGATCTCATGCTTGAAATGGGCTTTGCCCTTGAGGAGCCAAAATGGGAATTGAAACAGCAGAAGGGGCTGTTGCTTGAGCAACAGCAAGAGAGACTCCCACAGGAGATCGGTCTTGATGAGAGTCCCATCAAGATCGACACAAAGCGGCTGTCTGCCTCGGACGTCCTCACCCATACGCGCAGCGGGGATTCTATCGGCAAGAGGAGGACCGAACAAGCACTAACCGAGAACTGATCGTCCCGTCATAGTTGCACGTGCCGGACGGCGGATGGTTAGGCGCCGAAGGCCTTTTTCAGCAGGGGCACGACCTCGCCCTTGGCCTCCATCGGATCAAGGATGTCGGTGTCCCCGTAAAATTGGCCGTCGATGAACACCTTGGGCAAGGTCGGCCAGTTGGTCATCCTCGTCAGGGCCTCACGCTTCGCCGGCTGGGACAACACGTCGATGACCTCGTAGGGATACCCATACTTCTCGAAGAAATGCATGGTCTCCCTGGTGAACCCGCACATGGGCATGGTCTTGGTGCCCTTGCCGTAGATCAAGATCTTATTCGCGTTGATCTCGCGCTGGATTTCTTCTTCAATCGGATCAGCCATCTGTCCCTCCTATTTGGCTTCATCCTTGGTCTGTGCCGTAATCTCCAAGGCATGAATGCGGCCGTCCTTCATCGGAGCGGTCAAGGCCTGATACACCAGGCGGTGCCGATCCAACAGATTCTTCCCGATAAACCCATCCGACGTGATCCGCACGATCAGATGGTCTTGGGTCCCGGTCTTATCGACAACGGTCACCTCGGCGTCAGGAAAGACGGCCTGAATATGTGCCGTGACGGATTCGGCGCTGATCATGCTGCGCAGAATAACGTATCCGCGAAGCCGAAGGCAATCGGGCCGGAAACCGACCACCCGCAACACATGGAAATTGGGGCGAGCGCCGGGTAGACTAGGCGCCGATGCTGCTGCCACAGGTCCATGAAGCTGAAAGGAGTTTCGTTATGCGGTTCACTCGGACCACCGTGATCGTCCTCGCCCTGTTGCTCGGATCCCATACGACCCTATCAGTCCGCCCCGCCGCCGCCGGAGCCGGCACCGAGGCCCTTCAAGGCCTGGGCAGCTATTTTTTGACCCTCCCCTACGGAGGCCTCAAGTTGGCGGCCGCCGTCCTCGGCACCGTCGCGGGGGGACTGGGCTTCGTCTTCACCGGAGGCGACAAAGCCATCGCGGGAAAAATCCTGGGGCCCTCGCTCGGAGGCGATTATGTCATCACTCCCGCGCACATTCGCGGCGAGAAAGACCTCCATTTCTTCGGCAGCAAACCGGCCAAGTAAGACACACAGACACATCACCTGCCGGTGGTGCATTTCACCCGGCCTGGTGGATTTCCACCACCAGGCCTACCTTCCCCACCTCTCCCCTGGCCACAGAAACCAACGAAATAGCGCGATTCTTCTGCTTGTCGCCCATGGCATAGCAGTTGCGAGAGGTCTCCACGAGAGCGGATGGAGTCAACAACAGCCGTCACACCAAGGAGGGGGATCATGGGAGAATTCAAATCGGGCTTCTTCATGAGTGAGTCTGCCTGCAATGGTCGCGTGCTCGTCGTGGACGACGAACCCGACATTCGCAAAGTCGTGCGCATGACCTTGCAAAAAGCCGGGTACGAAGTGCTTGAGGCGGAAAACGGCGAAAAGGCCATCGAAACCATCAATTCGGGCGAAAATCGGCTCTTGCTCGATGTCCTGATCTGCGATATCCGCATGCCGAAGATCAACGGCGTCGAAGCCATCGCTTATTTCCAACGCGAATGGCCTCGCGTGCCGATCATTGTTCTGACCGGTTTCCCTGATACGGATATGGCGACCTCGTTCCTGCGGAGCGGCGTCGTGGACTACCTGGTCAAGCCGGTGGAAGGAGAGAAGCTGCGTACGGCGGTGGCCAGGGCCATGGAGCAACGGGAACTGGCCCGCTTGTGATTCAGCGGCATCACCATGGTCCCCATCAATCCGCTTCCGCTCAGGGGAGGCCGTTCAAGCCTTCCCTGGCAGGGGCGGGGGAAGGGAAGGAGCCGACCGGAACCGGCGGAGGTCGGCGCGTGTCATCCAGGGAAGGGAGCCATGACCATAAGTCCGACGAAAATCGCCATCATCGGCGCCGGCAAAGGCGGCGTCGCGCTGCTCGAACTGCTGCACCAGATTCCCGAGGTCGACATCGTCGGGATTGCCGATAAAGATCCTTCGGCTCCCGGCCTCAGACGAGCCCGAGACCTGCGCATACCCGTCGCCGAGCGAGTCCAGGATCTGATCCAGAACCACGGGGTTCACCTGATCATGGATGTCACGGGAGACGCCGCCATGGGAGCCGTCATCCATGCGCTGAAGCGCCCCGGTGCCGAGGTCCTGAGCGGGGCCGCCACGCATCTCCTGTGGAATCTCGTCCAACATCAATCCAGGCTGGAAGCGGAACTGTTCCAAGCCGACAAACTGGCAGGGATCGGGTCTTTTGCCGCCGGCATCGCCCATGACATCAACAACCCGCTCCAGTTGATCCTCGGGCTCGCGGAAAACTTGATGGACGAAACCAACCTGGAAGCCGTGCACGAACAGGCCCGCGACATCACGGAAGCCGTCAAGCGCACCAGCGCCATCTGTCGCGACCTAACCCGTTATGCGAGACGCAACGGCAACGGGGAAGCGGGTCCCGTCAACCTCAATCTGAAGATGGACGAAGCCTTGAAGATCGCCCGATATGCCGTCGCGCTCCAAGACATCACGGTGATCAAACACTATGCGGAACAGGCCACGGTGCAGGGGAATCCCGACGAGTTGCTCCACGTCTTCGTGAATCTGATCACCAACGCTGTCCAAGCCATGAGCGCCCGTGGAACCCTGACCCTGACCACCACCGTCGCCCCCGACGGATTGGTCATCGCCTCCGTCGGCGACACCGGCTGCGGCATTCCGAAGGAGCTGTTCTCGAAAATCTTTGACCCGCTGTTTACGACGAAACCGCCGGGGAAAGGCACCGGCCTGGGGTTGTACAATGTGATGTCGGTGATCTCCAAAATGGAGGGTCACATTTGCGTCGAGAGCGACGTGGGAGTCGGCACGATCTTCCACATCGAATTTCCCCCGGTCCGATCGACGGTGCCCTGTGTGTCCCCATGACGATCTCGAAAGCCCTCGGGTGGGGGCTGAAGCGCAAACTCATCATCTCCATGCTGTTGGTCGGCGTGGTTCCCCTGCTGCTCGGACTCGGCTTGGCGTTTCTCCAAGGCTCCAAAGAAATCCACGTGGTCAGCGGCGAAAGTTTTCAGGCGCTGGCCACCGAGGCGGCGCGTAAACTGGACCTCTTGGTCGCGGAAGAAGTGGCCAGGACGTCTCGCATCGCCGTCCACCCCGACATCATCCGGGCTTTGGAGCAACGCCGGGATCTGCTCCTCACCTCGGACAAGAGCCCCGAACGGACGGCCCTCGCCAAGATCCGGACGAGCTGGGCCACACGAGAGGCGGCCACCGTCAAGGCGATCACGGAGAATCCCACCGCCCTTCTGCTCCGTTCCTTTTACGCCGGCGCGCAACACGAATCGGATCTGCTGCTCCCGCAAGTGGTGCGAGCCGCGACCAAGAAGTTGTTCATTACGGACATGCAGGGCAATCTCTTTGCCGCCCTCACGACAAAACCCGAGTACGTCCATAGCGAGCATGCCTGGTGGAAAGGTACCTTCAACAAGGGTGTGGGCCAGCTCTTTATCGAAGATCTGCACTTTGACGAGGAATCCAAGGCCTATGTGTTCAGTATTTCGCTGCCGATCATGGACAGCTTGCGGTATGAGGTGGTCGGAATCCTCCATCGTGTGATCGACGCCAAGGAATTTTTCTCGCCCGCCACCCACCCCATTCGCTTCGGCAAAACCGGCCACGTCATGCTGATCGACAGCCGCGGCGTCGTCCTGAGCTGCCCGATCTTGCCAGCCGGCGTCCGCCTCTCCGACCCGGCGCTCGCGCCGCGTGTGACCCTGCGAGAGCCGGGGTGGGTCACCGCCGACAGCGACGGCCATGGCGGCCAAGGCACGGCCATCATCGGCTTTGCCCCCCTGCCGGAAACGAGCCGTGCCACGAACGGGTCTCTGGATCAGGGCAGCTGGCATACCTTCGTCTGGCAATCCTCCGACGAACTCTTCGCGCCCATTCGACACCTCATGTCCTGGATGGTCATCCTGGCCGGTTTTGCCCTGGTCCTGCTGGCCACGCTCGGATACCTGGCCGCCAGTCGCATCGTCACGCCAGTGCGCCGGTTGCAGGAGGCGGCACGCCTCATTGGCCGTGGCGAGCTGCGCGAACCGATCCAGATTCGCACGGGGGATGAGCTTGAAGAGCTGGCGTTGGAGTTCAATCGCATGCACGACCAGCTGGAAGCAGCCTTTGCCGGCCTCACCACCCAGGTCGAGGAAAAAACGCACGAGGTCCAGGTGCTGCAGAAATCCACCGACCAAGTGCTCGACGCCGTCCCCACGCCGATCATCATGATCGACCAGCAAAACCGGGTACAGTATATGAACCGGGCCTCGCGCGAGGCACTGGAAACGGCTGCCGGGGATTGGAACGCGCGCCCGCTCTTTGAGATCCTCCACCTCGACCCGTTCCACCGCGAGGCCCTGCAGCGCGACTTGCATGCCGTCAAACAAGGACCCACCACAGACCACCCACGTGATCCTCGCGATGACGTACCGAAACCGGCGCGGGACCCGCTGGCTCCCACGGTCGGGCAGCGGGGGGCTTCAGGCCGCCGAGAACTCACCATCGGCAATCACCAGTACCACTATGAATGGTTCCCCCTCGAAAGCCGCAGCGGCAGCGGCACACGATTCGGCTTGGTGCTGCGCGACACGACGGAGGAGAGTCGGCTGCAGGACCAGCTGATTCAGGCGGAGAAATCCGGGAGCCTCGATGTCCTCACCGCCGGCATCGGACACGAACTCAACAATCCGCTGTTTGGGATTCTAGGCCTGGGAGAGGCTATTCAGGAAGAAGGTGACTTGGCGCGCGCCAAAGGATATGCGCAGGACATCGTCGACCACGGCAAGAAGATGGCCGCGATCATCCGAGATTTTACCGGCGTCACCGCGCGCGAGTCGAAGAATCAACGCGTGCCGGTCGATGTGACCGCGCAGCTGGAACAGGCCCTGGCGATCGTGCAGACCTCCCAGGATTGCCTCGGTCTTAACGTGCAAAAACATTACATGGCGGTGCCCCCCGTGACGGCGCTCCCCGACCAGCTTCGGCTGGCGTTTATCAATGTTCTCACCAATGCGATGCAGGCCATGGGAGGGCAAGGTAATCTCTGGTTGAGCACGGAGGAGCAGGGCGGGCTCATCACCGTCAAGATCCGCGACAACGGGCCGGGCATTCTCAAGCAACACTTGGGGAAAGTGTTCGACCCATTCTTCACCACCAAGGGGCAAGGAGAAGGCTCCGGCTTGGGGCTGACCGTCGCCCAACGGCTGATCAAAAAGTTCGGCGGCGAAATCAAACTGGAGAGCACGGAGGGGCAGGGCACCACCTGCGTCATCACGCTCCCGGCGGACAAGACGGGGGTGCGGAAGGAGGAACCATGCGTCCCATCCTGACCATCATCCGGAGAGGCTCATTCTGGCTTGGACTGGGCCTGGCTTGCGCGTCGACCTATTCGCTGGCCGCCAAGGATCCTCCTCCCCCGCCGGGCATCGCCCCGGAAAGGGTCGCGGATTATGTACACGCTGTGCTGGACGCCGACCGCACCATCTATACCGACAAGGTTGTAAACCGCATGCAGGCGAAAGGTATCGTTTCGGCCGCGGAGCATTGGGAACACGAGAATGCGCTGCCGCTTCCCGCGCAGTTCCTCCAACACTCAGGCAAACTCGTGGCGGAATCGGGGCGAGGCATCCGCTATCGCCTTATCAGCCTGTGGCCGATTTATCAGCGCAATGCCCCGGCCACGGATCTGGAGCGTCAAGCGTTGGAGAGTTTCGCCAAGACACCCGACCGCGCCTATACCGGCATCGTCACCAGCGGCCGTAAGCAATACTTTCAGGCGGTCTATGCCGATCGCGCGAGTTCCATCGCTTGCGTGAAATGCCACAACCACCACCCGCTCAGTCCCAAGCGTGACTTCGCGCTGAACGACGTGATCGGCGGGATGACGATCACGATCCCGTTGGATTGAGGGGGAACCGCTGAGGCTTGTTGCAGAAGGCTGGGATTGCTTGACCTGTCAGGCATTCTCCGCCATGGCGGCAACCGTCTTGGGCCGCTGCATGGCCAACTCTCGGACATTGTCGGGCAACTTGTGCCCTTCCTCACCGGAGAGAGCGACGCCCATATCGGACAGTCCCTGAAACTTCGCCCCGTCTTCCATCGCAAAAGCCGGCGTATGGACTTCGCCGACCAACACGCCGGTCTTGAGTAATTGCACTCGCTCCATCGCCCGCACGTTCGCCTTGATTTTTCCACTGCTGATGAGTGTGCCGGCCGTGATGGTACCTTGGACGACGCCGTCCTCCCCGACGACGACGGTGCCGGCCGTGTGCAGATCGCCTTCGAGACGCCCGTCGATCCGCACGGTGCCCTCGACGCGAATCTCGCCTCTGAGCAGGACCCCTTTGGCCAGAAGGGTGATATTGTCGTGTTCCACAAAGCCGGGCTTCTTCATCACAAACTCCTTGTCACGTGCAGTGGTGGGTGAACCAGGCGACCATCCGAACATGGACCGAGCCTACACCAGCTCATTTCTCGCACCTAGGAAAAACCAAAACTGCGTTTGAGTCGCTCCCAGAATCCACTGCCGTGCACTTCGCAATAGGCCGATGGCTCCGTGCCGTCGATGAACAGTTCCGCCGTCCGCTGCGGGCAACGCGAGGTCGCCAATTGCCCGGTCGACGGATCGATCTCTCGTGCCACCACTGCCGACGGCTGAGAGAAACTCTGCGGCCCGCCCGGTTGGACCCGCCGCATGAAATCCACCCAGATCGGCAGAGCCGCCTGCGCACCCGTCAGGTGCAGAGCCCCCTCTTCGTCGAATCCCACCCATAACCCGGCCACGACCTCGGGGGTGTAGCCGACAAACCAGGCATCGCGGTACCCGTCGGTCGTCCCCGTCTTGCCGGCCACCGGCCCACGTAGACCCAGTCCCTTCGCCCTGGCCGCCGTGCCGCGTTCCATCACCCCTTGCAGCAAAGAGGTCATCACATACGCCGCCTGTGGCGAGACCGCCTGCCGCCGCTCGGGCGTATGGCGCCACGTGCTATTCCCGTCAGCCGTGAATACCGCCCGCAGCGCCGTCGGCGCCACATACAGGCCGTCATGCGCCAGCGCGCCGTAGGCCGAGGTGATTTCGAGAAGGGACACGGCGGACGTACCCAACGCAATGGACAGATTATCGGCCAGGGGGCTTCGGATGCCCAAACCTCGGGCGGTCGCGAGAATCCGTTTGATGCCGACCATCTGCGCGACCTTGACCGCAGGCACGTTCAACGACTGTTCGATCGTGGTTCGCACCGATACCGTGCCATGGAACTTGTGATCGTAGTTCTGCGGCGCCCACACTCCGGTGCCGGATTCGAATTGCACGGGCTCATCCGCGATCAACGTAGCCGCGGTGATCGGCTGTCCGCCCGGCAATTCCCGCCGAGCTTCCAATGCCGCCAACACCACCAACGGCTTGAACAGCGAACCGGGTTGACGTTTGGCCTGCACCGCGCGGTTGAATTGGCTGGCGCGGTAGTCACGGCTCCCCTCCATCGCCAGGATCGATCCGGTGGCCGGATCCAGCGCCACGATGGCCCCTTGCAGAGGCTCAGACGGCCTCACGAGCGCCGGATAGGTGCCTTCCAGCTTACTCAACCCACCAGCCAACGCCTGGGTGGCTGCCTGCTGGAGCAGAGGATCAAGGGTCGTATACACGCGGGCCCCGTCCGGAAGCGGCGCGCCCGTCGACTCCTCCACCTGCCGCAGCAGATAATCCACGAAGAAGGGGGCATCGGCCAGGACCTCCTGCGGCGGCATGACGCGAACCGGCGCTGCCGAGGCACGTCGCCACTCTTCCTCGCTCACAAGGCTTTGGTCATGAAGTCGCGCGAGCACGATGCCACGCCGCTGTTGCGCCGCCACCGGATTCCGCAGCGGAGAATAGGTGTTGGGCCCCTTGATCATGCCGACCAAGAGTGCAGTCTCCTCCAGCGTGAGGGTATCCACCGACTTGCCGAAGTATCGATGCGCCGCCTCGTTCACCCCGTAGATCGAGACGGACCCGACCTGGCCGAGGTAGATCTCGTTCACGTAACTTTCCAGAATGGCCTTCTTGCGGTATTTGGCCTCCAAAACCAAGGCCGCGACCGATTCTTTCAGTTTCCGTCCCAGCGTGCGTTGTGGAGAGTAGAACAGGTTTTTGGCCAACTGCTGCGTGATGGTGCTGCCGCCTTGCAGGACGGTGCCGCGGACCACATTCGCCCAGAGCGCGCGCCCTACGGCCACCGGATCGATGCCCGGATGGGTAAAGAATCGCCGGTCCTCGATCGCCAGCAGCACGTCGATGAATCGGGCGGGAATATCGTCATAGGCGACCCAGTCGCGGACCTGCCTGGACGCGCCGCGCAACCCACTGATCAGCTGCGGCTCCAAATAGGCGGGAAACAGGTCTTCTCCGGTGGAAGCGGACAGCACCCGCGTGATGCGCCCATCGGCGACGAGCAACCTGACCGGCATCGACCGCAGGTGGAGATCCGGAAACTCATGGAGGTAGATGTCGATGGCGCCAGCCGTCGCACGATACTCTCCGCTCCGACGCACCACGTCCTCGACCGGATGGTAGCCCAGGCGGCGCAACCGCTCGATGAGCTGAGAAGCGGCCAAATCGACATCGGGCTTGAGCAGAAACGGCGCGCCATAGATCAGGCGGGGTGGATGGTCTTCACCCGTGGGCAGCGCCAGGTTGGCGGAGAGGTAGAGACCGTAGGCCACGGCCAGAACAGTCACGGCGAATAGGGCGGCCGCCAAGGCCAGGATCCCCCGCAACAGCCAGCGCGTGCCGAACCTCACCGCCATGTCTCCATGGAACGGAGCATACGCGATCCGTCGCCTGAAATCACATCCGATCGGCCGACCCGACAGGCCCCCGAGGAGGCCGCGCTTGACAAACTCCGCTCTGTTCTCTTAGATGGGCGCCACAGTCGATTCATAATACAGCATTCTACCTAGTCGAAACACTGACAAGGAGTTCTTCGGTGATCAACAGAGCAGCGGGCCGCGAACGGAAAATGGATCGGCCACGGGGCGAGCGGTCGGATCGACATGGCGCCGGGCGAGCGGGCACGTGGATCCTCCTGCTTGCACTGCTGTCGATTGCGGCCCCGCTTCCCGCCCTGGCCGGAAGTTTCCGCATTTACGACCATGGTGCCTCGGCAGCCGGCCAAGCCGCTGCCTTCACCGCACAGGCCGACGATCCCTCGGCCGGTTATTACAATCCGGCCGGGATGACGCAGCTCCGAGGCGTCCAGTTGTCCGCGGGCGCCACCTTGATGAGCGGCCAATTCTCCTTTCAGAATGCGGCCGGCACCCAGATACAGGGGGACCTCCGAGGCAGCGTCGCCCTGCCGCCACCTTCGAATCTCTACCTGACCGCCAATCTGAAAGACCTCGGCATCGGCTCCTACGACAGCCTGGCAGTGGGATTGGCCGTCTTCAATCCGTTCGGCACCCTCACCCGCTGGTCGGACGGCGGGCCCTTCGCCACCGCCACAACCAAAGCCGCCTTCGAACTGCTCGACATCCGGCCCTCCCTCGCCTTCCGGCCCCATCCGGATCTGGCGATCGGCCTGGGGGCGGACATCTATACGTTCTCAGGAGTCTTCGGCGAGGGGCAGGTGGAGCGCCAATTCCGTTGGGCGGGGGGGCTCGGCATCCCAGCCGGCACACCGATGGAATTGAACGGCCGGGACACGGCCGCCGGCTTCAATGCCAGCCTGCTCTACACACCGCTCCGGAACGAGGATGGGCTGCCGCTCGTCAACATCGGCCTGATCTACCGGAGCCAAGCGACTCTCCACCTCGACGGTCAACTGATGGCCGGAGGCAGCCGCGTAGCAGATGCCCGATCGACCTTCGTGGTGCCGCAGGTCTTCACCGGTGGAATCGCCATCTGGCCAGTCCGCAACAAGGAGCGCGAGTGGAAGCTGGAATTGGACGTCGATTACACCGGCTGGAAATCCGTGCGTAACAGCAATGCTTCGCTGTCCAATGGCCTCACGATCGCGACCCCGGCCAATTGGTCGAGCGGCTACACGGTCATGATCGGAACCGAGCATAAGTGGCTGAAGCCCGCAGCCCTGCCGGATTGGGACATCGCCCTGCGCGGCGGCTATTGGCATTCTCAGAAGGCGATTCCCGATCAGACCTTCAACCCGGCCATCCCCGACGGGGACAACCATGCCATTTCCACCGGCATCGGGTTCATGTGCCGGGGAAACGGGCGATTCTTCGGGGTGATTCCCTGCGGAGGGTCCGACAAGGCGCTTCGCCCCAAGGGCCTCGGCATCGATCTGGCTTACCAGGCGATCCTCTATGAAGACCGAACCATCGTCGGCAACGTAAACCCGACGGTCAACGGCACCTACCGCAGCACCTTGCATGTCGGGGCCGTAAATCTACGGGTGATTTTTTGATGCTCCCGTGGAATCCTGCTAGAGTGCCTGGTATCCGAGGCAGGGACGTTTCGTAACCGCGGGACTGACGACGAGCCGAAACAGTCGGCCCTCGCGGCATACCCGATCTCGACCGAGGCGTTCTCGATGGAAGACGCGACCCCCTTCGCCCCCAACGCGGAGTTTCATGACGCGCAGGTCGACGTCCTGTACCGGAACATGCCGGCCGGCATCTTGGCGAGTGCGGTCAATGCAAGCCTGCTCGCAGCCCTGTTGTGGCCGCTCGTTCCGCACCCTCTCCTGTTCCTGTGGTGTCTGACTCTCTGGATCATCGCCGGCGCGCGCGCCCTCTTGATCGTCGGCTACCGCCGAGGCCGCCCCGCCGCCTGGACCAGCGCCGACTGGCATCGCTGGATGCTCATCGGAACCACGGCAGCCGGCGTGGGCTGGGGCAGCAGCGCGTTCTTTCTTTCTCCTGCCGTTCCGCTCTCCTACGAATTGATCCAGGTCCTCGTGCTGGGCGGGATGACCGCCGGCGCCGCATCGGTCCTCTCCGTCTCCTTTCGGCTGTTCCTTTGTTACGCCATCGCAACCACCTTTCCAATCTTGGGGCATTTTTTTCTAAGCGGCGAGGAATTCCATACGTTGATGGGCCTCATGGGCACGCTGTTTGTGCTGGCCACGACACGTTCGGCCTGGAACTACAATCGAACGATTCTCTCGTCGATTCGGCTTCGGTTGGACAAGGCCGCCTTGGTCGAGTCCCTGACGATGCGAACCCAGGCCGTCGAACAACTTAACCGGGAGATCACCAAGGAGGTGGAGGAACGGCGGCTCATCGAGGAACAACTCAGAACGATTCAGCGAGACCTTGAGCGACGGATTGAAGAACGCACGGAGGCGCTCGCCCGAACCAATATCCGCTTGCAGGAGGAAGTGGAGGAGCATCGCCGAACGGAACGGGCTCGACTCTCCAGCGAACAACGGTTCAACTACCTGACCGACAATCTCAACCAGGGCGTGTGGTTCGCGCAGGTGCAACCCCCGCAAGTGCTGTACGTCAACCCGGCCTTTGAACGGATGTGGGGGCTGCCCGCCGACCGGTTCTACCAGAACCCCAAACTGTGGCGCGACTGCATTCATCCGGATGACCGACAGGCGATCACCCAGGCCTACGATGCCCAGATCGCCGATCCCGCCGGCCACGATATCCAGCGCCAATATCGTATCGTGCGGCCGGGCGGGCAAGTGCGCTGGATCCACGATCGAATGGTCATCCACCGCCGACCGGGCGGCGAGGCCGATCGGCTGAGCGGCATCACGGAAGACATCACCGAAGCCCGCGAACTCGAAGACCAACTCCGCCAGGCGCAGAAGATGGAAGCCGTCGGACGGCTGGCCGGCGGCGTCGCCCACGATTTCAACAACGTCATGACCGTGATCCTGGGCTACAGCGCCGTCCTGCTCCAGGAACTGAGCCAACATTCGTCGGCCCGGCGCTTCGTCGAAGAGATTCGCAACGCCGGCGAGCGGTGCGCAGCCCTCACGGGACAGCTGCTGGCCTTCAGCCGCAAACAAATGCTCCACCCCGTCTCACTGGATCTGCATCAGGTCATCCGGGACCTGATGGCGCTGCTGAAAAGCCTGATCGGCGAGCACATCACGATCGTCCTGCAACTGGACCCTGCGCCGCGCTGGGTCACGGTCGATGCCGTCCAGTTGGAACAGGTGCTCCTGAATCTGGCCGTCAATGCCCGAGACGCGATGCCGCACGGCGGCACCTTGACGATCGAAACCGACCAGGCGCTTCCTCACCAGGTCTGGGGTCCCGAACTCCCGCCACGCAGCGCGTCCACCTATGTGCGGCTCCGCCTGCACGATACCGGCACCGGGATCGATCCCGCCACCAAGGGAAAAATCTTCGAACCCTTTTTCACCACGAAACCCCAAGGCCGCGGCACCGGCTTGGGCCTCTCGACTGTCTACGGTATCGTGCATCAGAGCGGAGGGACGATCACCGTCGACAGCACGGTCGGAGAAGGGACCACCATGACGGTCTTCCTGCCGGAAACCGCCCCTACGCAGAATGCCCTCTCCGACAGCGCCCCTCCGACGGACGATCGACCGGGCACAGAGGTCATCCTTCTGGTGGAGGACGAACCGTCGGTGCGCCTGCTCACGCAACACATCCTCCGCACGCACGGCTATACGGTGTACGAAGCCCAGAACGGCTTCGAAGCCCTGGATCTGATTCGGCGCGGCGCGCTCCATGTCGACCTCCTGCTGACCGACCTGGTGATGCCGGGAATGAACGGAAAAGACTTGGCCATGCGGCTACGGCGCCACTTTGCCGGGTTGCGCGTCCTCTACATCTCCGGCTATAGCGATCAGCCGGCCGTGACGGCGGACAAGGCATCGGGGCAGACGCGGTTTCTGCAGAAGCCGTTTTCGCCGGAAGACTTGATTCGGAAGGTACGCCACATCCTCCAAACCGCCGCCGAGGCCGAGGTCACTCCACCGGCGTCCCCAGAGAGGGCCGGGCGCTAGCCCGCGCCACCTCACTCGACGAGAAGATCCACTGCGGGAGCAATGACCCGACCACCATGCCGCCCATGGCCGCCAGGAACCCGACCAATTGCGGCGGCCACATCGGATTCGGCGCCGCGCCGCTCTCCAAGGCCACCCACGTGCCCAGCCCGGCGGCCATGCCCAACAATGCGCCCTGCGTCGTGGCCTTCTCCCAATACAACCCTGCCACCAACGGCACGAACGCCGCCACCAACGTCACCTTGTAGGCGCTCTCGACCATTTTGAAAATGCTGCTCTCAGACTGGAGCGCGAAGAGCAACACCGCCGATGTGAATCCGACCAACACGCTACGCATGACCAGCAGCAGGCCACGGTCGCTGAGCGTCGGGAGGAAGCCTTTGACGATGTTCTCGCTGAAGGCCACCGACGGGGCCAGCAAGGTGGCGGAGGAACAGCTCATGATGGCGGAGAGAAGGGCGCCGAAAAAGATGATCTGCGCCGCCAGCGGCGTATGCTGCAGGATGAGGGACGGGAGGACCAATTGAGAATCTTGCTCCAAGAGCGCGGCCGCCTGAGCCGGATCGATCAACGTGGCGGAATAGGCCAGAAACATCGGCACGAACGCAAAGAAGAAATACAACGTCCCGCCCAAGACCGACCCTCGCACGGCGGTCCGTTCGTCTCGCGCCGAAGTAATCCGCTGGAACACGTCCTGCTGAGGAATCGAGCCGAACATCATCGTCATCCAGGCGCCGAGAAAGGGAACCCAGGCTTCGAAGCGAGCCGGAGGGAAAAAATCCAACTTGCCGGTGGCCGACGCATGGGCCACCACCGCCTCCACGCCCCCCACGAGCCCGCTCACCACCGAGCCGATGTAGAGCATGCCGCCCATGATGATGGTGATCTGGACAAAATCCAGAATCGCCACCGAAAACATGCCGCCGAACGTCGTGTAGGTCAGCACGATGGCGGCACCCAAGACCATACCGGCCGGTTGGCTCATCGCCCCGTCCGTCACCACGTGAAACACCAGCCCCAGCGCCTTGATTTGAGCGGAGACCCATCCCAGGTAGGACCCGACGATGCAGAGGGTGCAAAGCACCTCCACACCGCGATTGTAGCGCAGCCGGTAATAATCCCCGATGGTGAGCAGGTTCAACCGATACAGACGACGGGCGAACAAGAGCCCGGCCAGGATCAAACAGAGGCTGGACCCGAAGGGGTCCGCCACGACCGCCCCCAGCCCGTCCTTCACGAAGGTCGCCGAGATTCCCAGAACGGTTTCGGCGCCGAACCACGTTGCAAAGACGGTGGCCGTGACGACCGGCAGGGGCAAGCGACGACCGGCCACGGCGAAATCACCCGCACTGTGGACGCGGGTCGCCGCATAGAGCCCGATCCCGACGGAGAGGGCGAGATAGAGAATCACAAACCAGAGGAGCATGCGACCATCGGCAGAAGGGTCAGGATCAGGACCGGTGAGCTGCGGTGGAATTGTACCGGGAGTACCGCAGACGCGCAATGGCGCGCGCTTCTTCCTGCCTGCTCCGGCAGCAACCTAGACCACCCAACGGTGCCGACGCGCAGGGAAGACCGATCGAGAACAGGCAATTCGTTGACATCGCCTCAGACTGTGATACGAGTGGGGCATGCGATTTTCACTCTACTTCGCCTGGGTCGTGGTGATCATCTCGCTCGGCATCTTTACGACGCTGGCTTCCTTTCCGGACCTCGTGAAGGGTGAGCGGTTCAGGACAACGGAATGCGATCCTTGTTCGCCGCCGGCCACTGTTCGAATGTCAACAACCCAGGATGCAGGGCACGCGCCACCGCCGGGTCGCGAGCGCCGCAGAACGCCGCATTGAAGTCGTGTTTGAATTGAAACATGTTGCCGATATCGTCGCCGCCGGGAAACCCGAATGTCCGGTACACCTCCGGTGAAACCGCCTGATACCGAACCGGCTGACCGAGCACCTGGGTGAGGGCCGCGGCCATCTGTGCGCCGGAGAGGTGCTCTCCCGCAATTCCCAGGGTCTTGCCGACAAACACGGTACCATCCGGTCCCTGCCTCGGTCCCATGCCGAAATGAATGCCGGCGTTTCGCCAACAGCCGTGGCCCGGCCAACTGGTCTTGGCCGCAATCCACATGATAAATTAAAAAGAACCCTGCAGGGAGGGATGTATGGCCCGACTAATGGCATTCCTGATCGTCGGCATCGGCAGCCTCTTGTGCATCCCCTTGGTCCGGGCCGCGGAATCTTCAGGACCGTGGGAATGTTCCGGCTATTCGGGCGACGCTCATACGCGTTGCCTGCAGGCCTTCATCGAAATCCAGCGCGACAAAATCTCCAAACTGGAAGCAGAGGTCCACGCGCAGCAGGGAGCCGTGGGGCAACTCAAGGACCAGGTCGAGCGCCAAAACGCGATGACGGCGGATCTCCAGCGTCAAATGAACGAACGGCCGGCCGTGGCCGCACCTGTAACTCCTTATTACGCCTATCCTCCTCTGTACAGCTACCCGCCCGTCGGCTTTGGGCTCTACCTGGGGCGCCCGTGGCTCTATGGCTCGCTGTCCTTCGGCAGACCCTATGCCTGGGGGCCGCGTTATTACCGGCCCTATTATGGACGATGGCATCGGCGCTGGTAGGTGCCTGCGCCATCCTGTGATGGAAGGAATCGGCTGACGGTGGCAGAGGCACAATTTCCCCAAGAACAGACCGCCGCGGGCGAATTTCAACGCCAGCCGGATGCCTTCACCGGTTGGGTGACGGCCGACGGAAGGTCCGGGTTTCCGGCGGCTGCAGGACGATACCATCTGTACGTCTCTCTCGCCTGTCCCTGGGCCCACCGCACCATCATCGTCAGGGCCCTCAAGCGATTAGCGCCGACCATCGGCATGACCGTGGTCGATCCGATTCGGGACGAGCGAGGCTGGGCGTTCCGCCAAGGTCCAGGGCATACGCTCGATCCCATCAACGGGTTTCACTATCTCAGCGAAGCCTATGCGGCGACCGATTCGACCTATTGGGGCCGAATCACGGTTCCGGTGTTGTGGGATCGAGTCACCCGACGGATCGTCACGAACTCCGACGACGACCTCATGCGCATGTTCAACAGCGAGTTCAACGCCTTCACGACGAGCCCCCTCGACCTCTATCCCCTGTCGCTACGCCCACAGATCGACGAGTTGAACGCCTTTATCTATGAACATGTCAACAACGGTGTCTATCGCGCCGGGTTCGCCACGACGCAAGCCGCCTACGAACGGGCGGCCCATCGGCTGTTTGAGACACTTGACCGATTGGACGATCGCCTGCGCGACCGGCGCTATCTCTTCGGATCTCAGTTCGTTGAAACCGATTGGCGCCTCTTCGTCACGCTGCTTCGCTTCGATGCCGTCTACCATGGACATTTCAAGTGCAACCTGCGCCGCATCGTCGACTACCCGCACTTGTCCGGGTACCTCAGGGACCTCTATCAAACCGACGGTATCGCCGACACGGTCGATTTCGACCATATCAAGCGGCACTACTACATCACACACGACGACATCAACCCGACGCGCATCGTCCCGATCGGCCCTGCGTTGGACCTCCACCGCCCGCATGGGCGGGCCGCACTCTCCTAACGCCTCGACATCCGCCCTCACCACGAATTTGCTTGAGCCTCGGGGGGTCCCTGGCATATGGTGGGCGCAGCCGTGCTTTTCAGCAGAAAGGATGATCCATGCGTGTTGTGAGCGTTGTCGTGTCTGCAGCGGTACTTCTCGCCTCCTCCCTCGCGTCGGCCGCCGATCCCGCCAATGATGAACAGAAGACCCTCTATGCCTTGGGCCTGGCCATCAGCCAATCCCTCGGGCCCTTCACGTTGAACGAGAACGAACTCGAATTTGTGAAGGCCGGGCTGGCGGACGGTGTCCTGAAACACACGCAGAAGGTCGATCTGCAAACGTTCGGTCCCAAGATCCAAGAATTACAGCAGCGGCGCGCCTCGGCCTTGGCGGAGGTGGAAAAGAAAGCCGGCGCTTCGTTCCTGGCCAAAGCCTCGGCGGAACCGGGCGCGAAGAAAACGGAGTCAGGGGCGATCATCACCACCATCAAGGAAGGCAAGGGCGCCGCGCCGAAGGCGACCGATACCGTCAAGGTCCACTACCATGGGACGCTCATCGACGGCACGGTCTTCGATAGCTCGGTCAAACGCGGAGAGCCGGCCACCTTCCCGCTCAACCAAGTCATCAAGTGTTGGACGGAAGCCGTGCAGTTGATCAAGGTCGGCGGCAAGAGCCGGCTGGTCTGCCCCTCGGCCATCGCCTACGGCGACCGAGGGTCACCTCCCGTGATCAAGCCCGGCGCCACGTTGATCTTCGAAGTGGAACTCCTGGACATCGTGAAACAATAGCCCCCTGCTCGGCCCCATCGGACACTTCAAGCCCATGGGGCCGATGCCTTCGCTTGTCCTTCTCCCCTAAAGTGTTTTCCCCGGCATTCCGATAGGACGGATACCCTGCCATCCACTCGTCAACCTCAGGGCCTGAATCATGACGATCTACAAACACCATGTGCTTCTCGTCGACGATTCTCCGTTGAATCTCACGATCCTGAAGGAATTTTTACGCCATACCGACTACTCGGCCGTAACCGCCACGAGCGGGGCCCAGGCGTGGGATATCCTCAAGGACGATCCGGACCGTTTCGATGCGGTCCTGCTCGATCGCGTGATGCCGGACATCGACGGCATGGAGGTGCTCCGCCGCATGAAGCAACATGCGCCCCTGAGCCAGATTCCGGTCATCATGCAGACGGCAGCCATCTCGTCGCAGCAGATGTTGGAGGGACTGCAAGCCGGCGCCTATTACTACCTGACCAAGCCGTTCGAGGAAGCCACGCTGCTGGCCATCGTCAATGCCGCCGTACGCGATCATGACAACTACCGGGAGGTTCGCCGAGAGCTGCACCGCGCAACCTCCAGCATGACCCTGCTGGATTCCGCCACCTACCGCTTCAGATCTCCGGAGGAAGCCAAGTCCCTCGCCATGCTGCTGGCTCACGCCTACCCCGACCCACAGAAGATCGTGACCGGCATTCTCGAGCTCACCCTCAATGCCGTCGAGCACGGCAATCTCAGCATCGGCTACAAGGAGAAGACGCGCCTGATCGAGGAAGGGCTGCTGGAGGAGGAAATCGACCGGCGTTTGGCCGATCCCGTCTATGGTTCCCGGCATGGCATCGCCCACTTCGCCCGTCAAGCGGGCCGATTGTGCCTGCAAGTGACCGACGAAGGAGCGGGATTCGATTGGCGGAAATATTTGGACTTTGATCCGGACCGCGCCTATGACACCCATGGCCGCGGCATCGCCATGGCCAACAAGCTGAGTTTCGACCACATCGAGTACCGGGGGAAGGGCAACCGCGTGCATGCCGTCTCCTACCTGCAGGGCGCTACACCCGCCGCCTCCATACAGACCGACATTCTTGATTCGTTGCCTCAGCCCAAATTCGGCACCTAGCGCGGGCGACCGTATGCTCCCCGCACCTCGGAGCCGATGGTCACCTGAGACACCGGATACCATCGATCGTCCCGTTTCCCCTCAATCGCCAAGTCTACATAGGCCAAGCGTCCATCCTCGGACAGAATCGCCACATCCAGGCTATACAAGCCTGGTGACACCGTCCCCGGAACCTGCATCGTGTCGGTGACGACATGAGAGCCGGGCAGCCATTGCTTCAGATCAGCGTGACTGCGCCATTGCGCGACGACCAGATCCGAACTCGACCGCAGCCGATAGGCCAGCGGCCAGGGATGATAGATCGGTGCCACACCGAGATTCTCCCAGCGCGACCGCAACAAGAGCGGCATTCCAGGGTGTCCTTCCGACTGATGGGTCAACTCGCGCAACACGAACCGATAGCCGATCTTCTTCAGGAACTCGTCGAATCGCGCGCGCCACGCCGGGGGAATCGGCTTCGATTTCGCATTCAACACCGACAGGTGCCAATCAAGCCCCTTCTGCAGAATACGCTCCAAGTCAAACCCCCGCTCGTACCATTCCTGCACGTAGCCGCAGACTTCCAGCTGAACCGGTCCGCGCTTCCAGGCCTCACCTATAATGGGATTGCGAACGACGGGCTCATAGCCATGTTCCATATGGTTCCACGTCGGACTAAAATAATTGAAGTCTCCATAACAATCACCACGCCAGCCGGCGCCACGAGCTGTCGCATATTCCAACTGGCCGCCATGGAGCATCACGAGTGGCGTACCGGAAAAATATTTGAGATACCAATCCGTAATGGCAATCTGGTTGGTCTCGGTCGGAAAATACTGCTTGCACTGCGCCTCGACGCCTTCGCAACAGGCCGTGTTCCACTCGCCCCAACACCCGACTGACCCGATGTCCACGTGATCGATATCCACCGACCCGCCGTACCGTTCGCCGAACGCCCGGATGAGCCGCTCGTGGTATTCGAGAAAGAGCGGGTTGTTGTGGTCCGGGAAGATTCCGTCCGACTCCTTCACGCTGGCCACGCCCTTGTCGAGCAACCATTTGGGACTGCCGGTCTTGTATTCGGAGACGATGCGGATGGCGAGGGTCTCGCCCTTCGCCTTAGCCTGAGCGATCACGCGGTCGACCAACGCAAAGTTGTATTGGCCCTCCGCCGGTTCCAGTTCCGCCCAGGGCCAGCGGAAATAGGCCACGGTGGCTCGCGGGTACTCCTCCACCGTCGGTGGATGGCCGAATCCGAAATGAAAGTCGGCGACGCCCATGCCTGGATTGTAGAGCACGTCGTCGATCTCCCGCGGGTAGACCGTCACCAACTCCTGGGCAGGCTGCGCGGCGGTCTCCAACAATGCCCCCCGGCCCTCCACGCACCCGCTCAGCACAAGACCCAGGAAGGCGAGGGCCCTCCATGAATTACCCGTTCTAGACATTCTGTCTCCTTTCGCCTGTAGGGTCGCACCGTAAAGTATGGTAGGGTACGCCGCTGGCCATCCAGGACATTCACTGTTGTGAAGTGGAACCTCTTTTCTCGCCGCTCTCGATCGGACGCCGTCGTCATCACGGGCGCGTCCACCGGCATCGGCGCCGCCTGTGCCCTTCGCCTGGACAACTTGGGGTATCGCGTCTTTGCCGGGGTCCGGAATCTTGCCGACGGCGACAGCCTGCAACGCAAGGCCGGTCCACGGCTCATGCCGATCCGGCTCGATGTCACCGATCCCGCCTCTCTCGCCGCAGCCCACCACACCGTCACCGCCATGGTGGGCGACCGCGGCTTGTCGGGCCTGATCAACAACGCGGGGATCGGCGTGGCCGGTCCGATCGAGGCCTTACCGTTGGCCGATTGGCGCCGGCAGTTCGAGGTCAACGTCTTCGGTCTCGTGGCGGTCACCCAAACCTTTTTGCCGCTCCTCCGTCAGGGACGCGGGCGCATCATCAACATGGGGTCCATCGCCGGACGAACCTCCATGCCGTTCATGGCACCGTACGCCGCCTCGAAACATGCGCTGGAAGCCATCACGGATGCGTTGCGGATCGAGGTACAGCCCTGGGGCATTCACGTCTCGCTCGTTGCACCCGGCGCCATCGCCACTCCCATTTGGGCTAAGACCAGACGACAGGTCGATCGGTGGGACGCCTCCTGGAGCCCCGAGCTCAAGTCGCTCTACCAAGAAGGGTTTACCCGCGTAAAGGAAGCCGCAACCGCCGCCGGCGAACAGGCTCAGCCGGCCGACGTCGTGACCCAGGCGGTCGCGCATGCATTGCGCGCACGTCGGCCCAAAACCCGTTACCTCATCGGCTCCGATGCCGCCCTGCGCGCCCTGCTCACCCGGCTGCTTCCCGATCGGATGAACGACTGGCTGATCACGACCATCGTCAGGCTCCCGCGCCGCCGCTGAACCAGATCACCGGACAGGCACCTTCGCCATGTCGATGACCTGCCCCTGGGCATCCAGGTACGCCGACACCACCTCATTGGGATTCAGCTGTTCGAGAGCCGGTTGAAGCAATGGCCGTACGGGAAAGGATTGAATATGGTCGGTCTTCATGCGCAACCGCACCCGACCGTCGCCGATGGTCACAAAGGCTCCCTCGACGTGGCGTTGCGGCGCGTCCGGCGACGAACCGACCGCCCGCTCCCGCGGTTTGCCCAGAGACAAGACATCCACGAGCAAGATCGCCCGATCGATGGCAAAATCGGCCGTCTCACCGACCTCCAGCGCCGCGAGTTTCTCCATCGCAACCTGTCGGGCATAGAAGGCCACGTCCCGACCCGAATCCAGACGAATCGTGACCCGTTCCTTGAGCGGATTGAACGGATTTCCCAGCGAGCCGCGAAAGATCTTCGTCGGCGGCGTATCGGCGGGGCGTTGATAGGCCACAACCTCATCGCGATCGTTGACCATGATCTCCACCAATCCACCCGCTTGCAGACCTCGGGCTTCATCGCCGCCGGCCTCAAGCGAAAGCTCTCGGGGAGACCGCTCCCCGGTGTCCACCTCCACGCGATCTCCGGTGATGCGCGAAATGGTCCCCCTGATCAACCTGGCGCTCGGCAACACCCCTGGAACGGGCTTCAGTTCCTCGATGCTGAGACCCGACATGAGCTTGACCGAACTGCCGCACCCGGATAGGACACTCACCACCATCAGGCCGGCCAAGACTCGGCCCAGGCCTCGCATCGTTTGCATGCCACCCGCCTCCTTGTGCCTGCGATGATAAAACAAACGCCCTGCGTGAGGCGAGACAGGAACACCCGCCATTGCCCTCCTCCAGTTCACACACGCTCATCGGCTCCGTTATCGGAGTCGGCCTTACCAATCAGCTCATGGCAGTGGGGGGTGCGACAGAACGCTCAGGAAGGGCAAAGCGTTTTGAGCAACCGCCCCGCTTCAGGCAGAAAGATGCGCTTCCAGGCATACGAATAATGCGGCTGTTCGACGTGGAGCACCGCCTCATAGGCCAGGCGCTTCTTCGTCTCACCCTCGAAGAGGTCATCGGCGAGGTCCACGTAGATCTCGGCGGCTCGCCAGAGAGCCTCTGCCTGTTCCCCCTGAACCGCCAACCGGAAGAGGAGCGTCGCAAGGTCACGCTCGAGCGAGCGCGGGTAATCGGAAGGCACGCCGTCTTGGTACGCCGACAAGGCAACACCGTTCGGGAGACAGGCAAGGCCGGCAGTGGTCTTACGCGAGTGGCTCGGTTCGCACAATCCCCCGATGCGCTGCTCGACATTCTTTGAACAAGGCTGAACTGAACCGTAACAGGTGGAAACTACCCTGTCCGCACGACCTGCCCCCGACGGTCGTCGTGCTCCAGGCCGAGGCCGACCGCTGACCGGCCCCTTGCAGTCCCGGCGGGAAACGCATATTCATACCCCATCCTCCACAGACGAGATAGCGATGCCTGTTCTCGACCAGACTCCGCTCTCCATCGAACAGGGCACCTGTTACGCCCTGTTCGCCTATGACATCGGCCTCACCATCGATTTGAACGACGCGGAACAGCGGGTCACGGCCATCAAGGAACGCGGACGCATTCGGCACAAGGCGCGGGCGCCGCATTATTTCGACTATCGGCCCGCCCCGCTGCGACTGACACAAGAGACCGCCCCGCTGGTGTTCGGCACCTATCAATCCAGTGCGGCCGTGGAAGTCGTGCTCTACGACTTCGGCGCGGCCACCGTCATCTACCGGATTCCCCTCGTAGGCCCGTTCTCCGACTTGCTCGGGCTCAGCGAGTCGCTGTATGAAAATGAGCGGCTCCTGGCGGAATCGCGGCACCGCCTGGATCAGTTGGTCCGCGATATCCAGCCGGCCATCGAGCGGCCTGCCATCTCCGACGAGGTCGAAGACTACCTGATCTTTTCGATCGAACGGTGGACGCCTGCCGACACTCCTGCGATGGGAACCCCCTTGGATGTCCGGTTCGCCCATGTCCTGCGGAGCGAACGCCAGCCGCTCTCCGACCAGGAGGTCCACGAGGCGACGGCCTGCCATATCGCCTTCAGCCGCGACGATCTGGCCCTCATCGACTGGAACGCCACGATCGTGTTCGGAGCGGAGATGGACGACGTCCGCGCCGTGCTCGAGTTCGTCAACGTGGAACTGCTGGAAATGCGCATGCTGGACGAGCAGCTGGACCGCGCCCTCGACCAGGGGTATGACGCGCTCACACACCGGCCGAATCGAAGGCTGTGGCTGCCGGGCTCGCACGAAGCCGCCGTGACGCACATCGCACAGCTGCAGGTCGACAGCGCCGTGCTCTTCGAGCGCGTGGCCAACACCCTTAAGCTGCTCGGGGACCAATACCTCGCCCGTGTCTATCGTTTGACATCACAGCGGTTTCACCTGGAGGCCTGGGATGCCGGCATCCTCAGGAAGCTGCAAACGCTGGACAGCATCTACGGGAAAATGGCCGATCGCGGCACGACCCGACGGATGGAAGTACTCGAATGGATCATCATCGTGCTGATCGCGATATCCATCGTCGTCTCATTCCTGCCCATGGCCGGTCATTGAGTGGATCTTTCGGCTCTAGGCAGAAACGGGCGACTGTGCTAGAAGCCTGGACGCCGATGATGCACCACCTCGCCAAGACGGCTGCGGGTCGACTCATGGCCCTGCTCATGGTCCTAAGCCCGGCCGGCTGCCTGTCGCCGCCGACCTTGAATCGGGCCGTCCTCGCCTACGACGAGGCGATCACCGACGCGATCTCCAAACAGCTCCTGATCAACATCGCGCGAGCCCATCACCACGAACCGGTCCACTTCACCGGCGTGGCCAACGTGGCCGCGACGTTCGATTTCCGGGTGAGCGCCGGCGCAACTCCCACGCTCACCGGCGAACATGGCCGGACGCTGGTGCCGCTCTTCGGCGGCTCGGTCGCCGAAAACCCCACGATCAGCATCGCCCCCATCGAAGGAGAAGAGTTCACCAAGCGGCTCCTGACCCCCTTTCAGGAGAGCAAGCTTACGTTGTTGCTGCGGCAGGGCGTCGACATTGATCTGTTGTTGCGGCTCATGGCGAAGGAACTACGCCTGAAGGACCATGGCCAGGAGATCGCCTATCGGAACAGCCCGTCCGACAAAACCGGGTACGACATGTTCCGCAAGGTGGTGCTGCATCTGTCGGCCATTCAGGACGCCAACCGCCTCTATGCGGAAGCCATGACGTTCGAGCGCACCTGGACGATTCCCGCCGAATCCGTCACGGCGGAAGGCTTCGCCGCCTTGGAGCAACAATACTTGATCACCTACCATCCCGAACAGCGTGCCTATACGCTCCGCAAACCGGTGTCCGGTCGCATTCTCATCACCAACTATGATCCCGCCGCCCTTCCGCCAAAGGACCGAATTCGATTGCACGAAGCCGCCGACCAGCGGTCCGCGAACGACGTCTCCTTCGATATCCGCCCCGGCTATGTCGGCGGAGAATGGCCGATGAGCGGCGACTTCCGCTTGCGCAGCTTCAACGCCATGCTGAATTTTCTGGGGCGTTCCGTGGATGAAGAGCGCGAATATGCGGTCGAACAGGACGCTCGCACGCCGCCCGTGGCGGAGAATCCTGTCCACACGATGGAGCTGCTGGTCGCGGATCGTGCACCCGACGCGTCGGACCTCTCCATCCGTTCCCATGGCCGGTACTATGCCGTCAACGGCGAAGGGCCGCTGGGCCGCTGGAATCGTGAAGCCTTCAAGCTGCTGACCCAGCTGTTTCAGATGACGGTAACCGACGTCCCGCGCAGCGGCGTCCCCGGCATCACGATCGCGAAATAGCCGAGCGACGGATTTTTTCGGCTCGTCCGCTTGCAACTCCCGCAGGCCCTCCAGTAGGTTGGTTGATTTCCATGCTCCGTCACGCTTGTCATCGCCTCCTGCTCCGGCAGGGCGCGCTGTTGTGCTTCAGTTTGTGGGCCGGCCTCGCATGGGCCGACGAAGTCCTGTTGCTGAACGGCGACCGCCTGACCGGCACCATCGTGAAGATGGAGGAGCGCATCCTGACCTTGCAGACGGATTATGGCGGCGAGATCAAGATCGATTGGCGCAAAGTCCAACGAGTGAGCTCGAACAGTCCCATGAAGATCTTCGTCCCCGAACAGTCCCGAGACGCCCTCACAGACTTCTTCTTCGGCGCGCAGGGACTGCGCGAAGTGACGGAGCTGCACGCCGAAAGCGCCATCCCTCTCGAGGAGGTGACGGCGATCAATCTGGAGCCGATTCGACTGACCGGCACGGTCTCGGTAGGCGGGAACAGCACCTCCGGGAACAGCAGCACCAAGGCCATCAACAGCGCGGCTCGATTGACGTTGCATGCCTACCGCCAGCGGCTGCTGATCGAGGGCAAATATAACTACGGTCAGGCAGGCGAGCAGGTGACGGCCCGAAACTCCCTGGCCAGCCTCAAACACAATTACTTCGTGAGTAAACAGATCTTCGTCGAAACCTTCGGCATGCTGGAAAAGGACACGCTGCAGAACTTGCAATTGCGCTCCACCATCGGAAGCGGCTTGGGCTATCAATTCTATGAAAGCGCCCGCACGACCCTCTCCCTCTCGGTAGGCTTGGCCCATGTGAGCGAACACTATACGAACAGCCCCAATACCCGGACGCCTTCCGGCCGCTGGGGATTGCGATTCGAACATGCGCTGTGGCCCGCTCGCGTGAAGGTCTTCCATCGCCACGAAGGGTTCTATGATGTGAACGCAGGCAACGCGTTCCGTTTCAACGCCGACCAAGGCTTGCGCATCACGGTGTATAAGAACCTCTTCTTCAACGTCGAATACGATCTCCGATTGAACACCCAACCGGCGCCGGGGCGGAAGAGCATCGATGAAGCGGTGATTTTCGGGGTGGGCTACGAATTCAACTGACGGCCGGACGCAGCTCCGGCGAGAGGACTCGCCGCCACGGCACGGCCGGCCACCAGGCCGGTCGCCCAGGCCCACTGGAAGTTGAACCCGCCGATGCGGCCGTCACAATCCAGTAGCTCGCCGACCAGGTACAGGCCCGGAACCAACTTGGATTCCATGGTGCGGAAGTCGACCTCTTCCAGCGGCACGCCCCCGGCCGTCACCTCGGCGAAGTTCCAACCACGGTCACGCAGCACCGGGAAACGGAACCGGGTGAGGGCCGTCAACAAGGGCTCCCTGAACCGGCGCGCCGTCTGTGCACCGGCCAGCTGCGGATCACAACCCACGACGCGGCACAGCGTGTCGGCGAATCGTTCGGGCACCAGGCCCGCCAACAGCGGACCCAAGGATCGGCGCGGATGCGCGGCGGTCTGATCAAGAAACCAGCCGCGTGCCTGCTCCAAAGTCCATCCCGGCAAGAAGTTGCCGTACAGCTCGGCTTGCTCTCCCCGTTCGCGCGCCAGCGTCCAAAACCGGCTGGCGTCCATCACCACGGGACCGCTGATTCCAAAATGCGTCCAAAGCAGACTGCCGGTCCGCCGATCAACGGACTTCCCCTGCACGAGCGCTTGCAACTCCACCTGTTGCGACAGCCCGGAGAGCGAGGCGTGAAAGCAGGTAGCATCCAACACCAGGGCCACCAGCGCAGGCACGGTCGGTGTCACTCGATGGCCCAATCGGCGGGCCAGGCCGTACCCTGATCCGTCACTGCCCGAGCGCGGCAAGGACCGTCCGCCTGTCGCCAGGATCACGGACCGGGCCAGCGTCACCCCCTGCTGGTGCCGAATGAGGAAACGGGCCGGCGATCGGCCTCCCGAGGCGCCCTGGTTGTCCAGTCGGACGATCTCGCCGACGCAATGGCTGAGGCGCACGCGCACCCCTAACTCCCGACAGCGTCCGGTAAGCGCCTCCAACACGGTCCGCGCCCGGTCGGTTACCGGAAACAGTTTCCCTGTGTCTTCCCGCTTGAGGTCCACGCCGAGGGACGCAAACCACTCGACCGTCCGTTGCACCGGAAAGGCGGCCAGCACGTTGCGGATGAGATGGCGCGTTCCAACGTAGTCCTCGGGGGTCACGACATCGTGAGTCACGTTGCATCGTCCGCCGCCGGAGACCAGAATCTTCGCGCCGATCGTCTTCGCGCCGTCCAGCAGATCGACCGTCAGGTGCCGCCCCTGCTCCGCACAGAAAATGGCTGCAGCCAAGCCTGCTGCGCCGGCTCCGACCACACAGACATCGACCGCTGTTTCCGCCATCTCTCTCCGATGCTCGTCCCGACCGGCCGCCGCATGATGCCCCGGTTCCGGCGAGCCACGCAATCAGAAACCTCGGGCGTGGAAATCAGGCGCCCCGCTATGCCAAGATCGCCGGGCCCTCGCACCATGGCAATGGGAGCAAGCACCCATGCTTCGACCGCACAGATGGCTCCTCCTGCTCCTGCTGAGTACGTCGGTCGGATGCCTCCTGCCTGCGCCGACCACGTTGCCGGACAGTCCTCAGGACGGCGAGATTTCCTCCCGGGTCGAAGGGCGCTTGGCAGCGGATGAGCAAGGCGGGTTGTCCGATATTCTGGTGACGACGGAGCATGGAACGGTCACCTTGACGGGAACGGTGCAGCGGGCGGAGCGCAAGGCCAAGGCAGCAGAATTGGCCAGACAGGTGCCGGGCGTGCGGCGGGTCAAGAACGATCTGGAGATTCGCGCCACGTCCGCCCCGTAAGCGGCACCTCTCACTTCATCAGAAGTCTTCTTCTTCAGCCGCTCCGAAACTCTCCTCCACCATGGCATAGGCCTGCTGCGGCAGCTTGATGGCATTGACCAGGACATCGAAGGCCAGTTGCGCCGTGCCCTTCACCCCAGCCATCAAGGATTCCGCCGCCAAGTACCGCAACTCCGGCTTGTTCGCCGACCCTTTCAGCTCAAACACCGCCGTATCGAACCCCTGCCGATCCCCGGCCAGCAGCTGCTGGAACAGCGGCACCCGTTTCAAGAGGTTGGAGTAGGACCCGAGCGGACTGGTCACCAATATCATGTCGAACTCGTCCGCCAACATGTCATACCGGCCGGTCCCGCTGATCTTGAGGATCGGACTGTCGAGCAACAACTCCTTCACCACCACGACGCCCTGGTTGAGCGACCCGACCAGCTTCAGGTGATCGAACGGCAAGCCGTCCTTCTCAAGGTCGACTTGCCCCTGCAGCAAGGCCGGCAGGTTCAAGACCGACAGCAGGGTCGAAAGTACCGGCAGATTCGACAGTCTTCCATCCTCCACCAGCACGTGAATCGGCTGGCGACTCGCTATGGCACCGGGCAGCAACACACCACGCTCGAATTCCGCCTGCAGTTTGCCCGAGGTGGTCAGCCAACCGGAGAGCGACGGATGCTGCTGGATCTCCGACAAGACACGATCGATCGGAATGCCGTTCGCGCGAAAGGTGCTACCGACTCGCTCGGGCTGCTGCCGACCATCCATCCGCACCTTCGCCTGCCCCGCCACATGGCCGTCGTTAGTATCGCCGCTGATTCGCTCGACGGTGAGCAGCCCGTGGTCCCACACCACTCGGGTCGACAAATCGGTCAGCAGGAACGTCTTGTAGTAGAGATGGTCGACGAAGAGAAACGCATCGACCCTGGCGGCCGACCACCACTCCTGTTCCATGGTCGGCCGCTGTCCTATGGTCGACCGGCGACCGGCCCGGGAGGGGGAAGAGGGAGCCAAGGCGAGCGATGTAACGTCGAACTGGGACGATTCGACCGTGAGTCGCACCTTCGGCGCCTCCGCCCATTGCGCGACGCTGCCGGTCACCCGAACGTCGCTGGCCCCGACATGAAAGGCCAGCCGTGGAATCTGGATGCGATCCTGATCGAACCGCAGGGTGACGAACAGGTCCCGGATCGGCGCGGCGAGGCGCTCGACTGCGAGTCGGCCTTCATCGAACCGCACGTGGCCGACGGTCTGCCAGGAACGGCGATCGCTCAATTGACCGGTCATCTTCAGAACGGCATCCAACGTGCCGGCCCGGATCGGTCCCAGCGCAACACCCTTGGGAAGCCGATCGACGGCCAGCTTTCCCGTGGACAGCTTCAGCGAAAAGGGTTTCTCCTCGGAAAACTCCAACGCTCCCTCACCGACCAGTTTGATCGGAGGAAACCGCAGGTCGAATTGCCGAACCGCCAAGCCGGTCCCTCCGGACAACAACATGTCGAATCCCACGCTGGCGGGGGCCTGCAACGGTTTGGTCAATCGATTCGGGATGTGCAGCGCGGCCTGCCGCAGATCGAACAGACCCTTGATCCGCAAACGGTCGAAGGGGCCGGTAACGGCGGCGTGCAGACGCAGGGCGCCCTCCACCTCGGGGCGGAACGCCCCCTCACCCCCTTCGGGCCACAACGAGTCCAGCGCCGCGGCCTCCGCGTGCATGTTCAGCGTGACATCAGAGAAGGCCTTGCCGCCCACCAGCGCCACCTCGCCATGGGTGCGAAACGCGGCGGGCCCCGCCCATCCCTCCAGATGATCGATCGCCACCAGCGTCGGCGTGACCGTGACATGGGCCTCCACTTGGCGGACCGGAACCGGCAACCAGGCACTCCGCACCCCTCCCTGACGGACCTTGAGGTCGAGGTCGGTTAATTCAAGCGGTTTTCCGCTAGCCGGCTGTCCCGTGAGATGGACCACCATGTCGAGCTGTCCGGTGGGGCCCTCCACCTGTGCCGCCAGATCTCGAAGCAGCGGGAATTGATCCAGACGCCGCGCGGTCTCCACCACTCCCGCCAGCGGTGCCGTTCCCTGTACTTTGACATCGACCCGTGGGTCCGTGGTCCACCGGGTCACCAACAGATCCTGCCCGGTCAATCGCACGGCACCCCATTCGGCGCGCATCTCCCTCATACGCAGCTGTTCCGCATCAGCGATCACCGTGCCGTAGATGTGCTCCACCGCCGGTAGCGGCGGAGCCGGCGCGAATCGGCCGTTTCGAATCTCGACCACGGCGCTGACGTTGGGTCGTCCCTCGGCCCCCAAGGTCCCGCTCACGGCCATCGATCGGAGCGCGAGTAATCCATCGACGCCATACCCATCCAACTGCACCCGTAACGGCTCATCCAGCCAAGCTGAAGGGACCTGCCGCAAAGCACGGGGGAGAGGAACCGGCGGAGCGGAGAGCAGCGCGGCAAATTTCGGGCGCGGGCCCCCCAGGCCGGTGATCGAGCCGGAGCCTTGAATCGCCAGCTCCTGCAACTCGGCCTTCAGTTCGTCGACGAGGACATCGTGTCCTTCGGAGGCGGACGACCAGCGCACATGGGCGGTCATCTGCGCAGCCCCATCCACCCCGTCGGTGATGCGACCGGGCCCGTTCCAGAACGACAGCAGATGGCGCACATTGACATGCTGCAGCCGCAGAACCCCCTCCGCTTGCAGGTGGCCGCGTTCACCGCGCTGCGTCAGCGAACCGTCCCAGGAAAATGCCGCAGCCCCGCCCCCCTGCGGAATCTCGCCCGACACCTGCAGTCGCGCGTGCCGTCCCGCCACTTCGGTCGACAGGGTGCCTTGGGCCACGGTGAGGCGCAAGGGAGTGTGAACCACGGCGCGCAATTCATCGACGAGGGTGAGGCTCCCTTGAACGACCAGGACGTTCCGCAAGGTCTCCAACAATTCGACGGGCTGGGTCGATTCGCCGGACAGTGGTGATGGAGCCTGACCGTCAAGGCGCCACCTCTCATCCGCCGTTCGGCGGATCGTCAGCTGCGGACGATCCACCACCAGCTCCGTCGCCACGGGGCGCCCTTCGAGGAGGGGCCACCACTGCAGCGCGACGGTGACGGCATCGGCCGTAAGGAGCGGCCGATCCATCGTGGAGTGGTGGAGGCGGACCTGCCGGAGTTCCACCTCGAGAGAGGGCACGATCCGCAGGTGCGAATCCTCGATGGCCACGCGATAACCGGTTCGTGCCTCAAGCTGTCGCAGCAAGGCCGCCGCCACCGCCGGTTGATTCAGCATCCAGGGCAGGGCAACGAGGCCGGCTAGGACGAGAATCGCCGATAGAAGCGCGAGGCGGAACAGCAGCCGCCGTGAGCGCGGGGCTGGAGTGGGAGGTGAAAGGTCCATGCAACCTCAGTTCTCGTTCCACTGTACGGGGGGAACCGGGCGAACTCAAGTCACAGCGGCCCGGCCGGGGTCCCTGGATCGGGACGCCTGAACGGGCCCGGGGTAGGACCTTACGTGGCGCGCAGGAGCCGTTGCAGCAGAGCGAGACCGGCAGGCCACGCTCCCACCCCACTCTCCGCGTTGATATGGCCCACTGCTCCGATTTCCACATACTCACTTCCCCAGGCGGCCGCGCAACGGCGCGCGAATGCGGCGGAGCCGAACGGGTCATCGGTGCTGGCCACGAGCAGGCTGGGCCAAGGCAGGCGCGCAGACGGAACCGGTCGAAATCCTTTCGCCGTCGCCGGAAACATCGCCGCCTCGGGATCCGGCACAGCGACCAAAAGCGCTGCGCGGACCGGCAAGGCGGATCGGGACGCCCAATGCACGACCGTCAAGCACCCCATGCTATGGGCGATCAACAGCGGCGGCACGGAGGCCTGCACCACCGCCGCATGGAGAGCGGCAACCCATTCGTCGCAGACCGGATGTGCCCAATCACGCTGCCGCACACGTCGCCAGTGGAGATGCTGTCGCTCCCAGCACGTTTGCCAATGGCCGGGCCCTGAATCGCCGATCCCCGGCACGACCAGCGCCGGAATGCCCTCAACCGTCACCGCGTCAGCCACCGTTGTGCCGGCGCTCCTTGAGCCACGCCACCGCTCCGGTCCCCGCTGCCCGACCGCTGGCGAAGCAGGCCGTGAGGAGGTAGCCGCCGGTCGGCGCTTCCCAATCCAACATTTCCCCTGCGCAAAACAGGCCCGGCAGCGACTTGACCATCAGTCTGCGGTCGAGGGCCTTGAACGAGACCCCTCCCGCGGTGCTGATCGCCTCCTCAAGCGGTCGCGCGGCCTTCAACGTCAGCGGCAGCGATTTGATCCCTGCCGCCAGGCGAGTCGGATCCGCAAAATCTTCCTTGGAGATGATCTCACGAAGCAGCCCGGCCTTCACGCCGTCGATGTGCGCGCGTCGCTGCAAGTGGGTCGCCATGGTCCGCTTCCCGCGCGGCTGGGCAAGATCTTTGATCAAGTGGGGCAAGGGTCGATCCGGCGCGAGGTCCAGTCGAAGGGTGCCGAGACCTGTCGCTCGCAGTTCGTCCCGCACAGAGGCAGCCACGGCATAGATCACGCCGCCTTCGACCCCCGTGTCGGTGATGACGAATTCCCCCATGCGGCGTATTACCTCGCCGCTCAGCGACTTTGCCACCACACCCACGGTCTTCACCGGCACGCCGGCGAATTTCTGGCGAAAGTGGTCCGTCCAGTCCACGTCGAATCCACAATTGGCCGGTTGCAGAGACTCCACCGTCACCCCGCGTGCTTCCAACCACGGCACCCAGGCACCATCCGACCCGAGCTTCGGCCAACTCGCGCCGCCCAAAGCCAGGATGACCGCATCGGCCGTCACCGTCCTCGAACCCTCAGGCATCTCGAAGCGCAACGCGCGAGGACCTTCCCACCCGCACCACCGATGCCGCACATGGATGACCAATCCCGCATGGCGAAGCCGTCGCAGCCAAGCCCGCAGAAGCGGCGCGGCCTTCATATCCGTCGGAAACACCCGCCCCGACGATCCGATGAAGGTCTCGATGCCCAAGTCGCGGGCCCAGGCACGCAACGCACCCGCGCCGAAGGCCGCAAGCAGGGGCTCCAGCTGCTTCCTTCGACGTCCGTAGCGCGAGAGAAAGGGCTCCACCGGCTCCGAATGGGTCAGGTTCAACCCACCCTTCCCGGCCAGGAGAAATTTCCGGCCCACGGAGGGCATGGCATCATAGAGCGACACCTGCGCGCCACCGGCCAACGCCGTCTCGGCGGCCATGAGCCCGGCCGGTCCACCCCCGACAATGGCGATGTTCACTCGTTACCTCTCCCTCGTCACAGACAAAAACCACACCGGCCTCATCCGCCCGAAGTCGGTCCGAAGGGGAGCCTTCAACGTCGGGGTGGAATCTACCACGTACGACCGGTCGTTCTCTCGCACGAACACTACCCAGTGCCAGAAGGGTCGTCCGCACTCCAGATGCCATTTAATCGCCAACAGCGCGCAATCCGGCAGGCCGGCCCAGGAACGGAACGGCCTGCGCGTCCCTGCGGCACGCAGACCGAACGCCGGCAGCAGACGCCGCACAGAGGACGTCTCCGACCAGAGCTTCGGATCTTGAGCGAAGATACCCAATGAGGACGCCACGGCTCGCGCGCGCGAATAAGGCACGCCCGCGAGCGCGGCCACCGCTGCAATACCGCAGCCGGTCCGTTCCTCTTGGACGACAGGCCGGATCACAGGGACAGTTTCATTTTCCGTCCGCCTGAAATGCCGAATCCCTGCCGTTCATAAAACGCCAAGGTTCGGTCGAACTGCGGGAGGGGCGGCGTAGTCACTTCCAGTCTCGTCCATCTTTTTGTGTGGGCCAGGCCTTTCGCCTCCGCCAGGAGTGCTGCCCCCACCTGGCAGGAACGGAATGCAGGGCGCACATACAATTCCGGAATGGTACCGAAGGTCCCCTCCGCATAGAGCGCACGACTTTCGACCAGGGCCAGAAATCCAACCGTTGCATCGCCGTCATGGGCCAGGAGCACCGTATAGCTGCCGTCTTCCAGCCACGCCCGCGCCCTCGATTCCGTCTCGACGTGAGACCATCCGAAGGCCTGCGTGCCGATGGCCGTCATGATCTCCCGCAATAGTTCGCCTACCAAATCGGCAACGAGCGGCGCATCGGACGGTTGTGCATGAGCGATACGAATCGACATGGGGCGACCCTACCCGCAGCAGGCCCGCGCGTCAAGAACCGAGGGGGTTCAGCGGGTCGGCACAGGAACCGACGTCCGGATTCCGCAGGGAATAGTCTCGGACTCCACCGCGTCGATCCAATTGAATCAGACAACAGTCGTCCAAGAGCTGCTTGAGTTGTTTCCGTCCGCGCTGCACGCGGGACTTCATTCCGGACAAAGACAGGCCGAGACGTTCGGCCGCGGCCTGCTGGGTGAGCCCCTCCAATTCCACCAGTATGATGGCATCCTGATAGTCTTGAGACAGTTGAGTCAGCATCGGACGAAGACAGTCGGCCAACTCCCTGCGGAGTCGGCCGGAATCCTCTCCGCGTTCAACCGGAGGCGTGGGGAGGGCCAGGCCGGTCATTTCCATATCAGAGGCCAACCCGACCGAGATCTCCCGCCGATGCTTCGGAGCCCGGTAGTGGTCGATGATCACATGCCGCGTGATCTGGTAGACCCACGATACGACACGGCGCGGATCCTTGAGGCGGTCAAGCCGCTGATGGATCCGCAGAAACACCTCTTGGAGCAGGTCCTCGACCTCCACCGGATTCGCGACACGCTTTTGGATGAAGGTGCGAAGTCCGTCATGCACCAGCTGCCACACCTCCGGCGCCGGCATCGCCTCGACAGGTCGGTCACCGTTCATATCCATATGCGCATCCCTTCATGCTGCCGCACAGGTTGCCGTACCCTGCCCTTTCGGCACGCAGCACCCGGTGCGGGCAAGCGGCCCCGCCACGTCCAGCTGCTCGTGCACGGTAAAGATCTCCCAGGCGTTGCCGTCCGGATCGGTGAACCACAGCTTGTCCTGCCGCGCAAAACAACAGGCGATATCCTCCTCGACCTTCTCCAGAATGCCGGCCGCCTGCAACCGCTGTTTCCACATCGCGATCTCCTCGAGCGATTCCACCTCGATGCCGAGATGGTTCACGGAACTGATCATGCCGGTGGAAGAAACCAGGGACAAATTCACCGCCGGCTCCGTCAAATCGAATTTGGCATAGTCCACTGTCTGTTTTTGAGGCGCTACGCCGAACACTTGTTGATACCACGCAACCGACCGAGACACATCGCGCACATCGAAGGAAAGATGGGGTCTCATGGGAGGGCTCCTTTCTTGCCGAGGCGGGGGATTCCGCCGCTCACCTTTATAGACGGAGCGCCTCCCCAAAGGACGCAACCGGCGCCGACGTTCGGCCGTGGGCGAATGGCGAGACCTCGCGCAACGACTACAGTCCCACGGCCTCCAAACGACGAAGATCGGGGGGCTCGATCGTGAAGCGGTCGGATTCGAGATCCTCTTTCATGTGTTGCGGATCGGTCGTGCCGGTCAACGGCAGCATGCCGATCTGCATGGCGAAGCGAAACACCAGTTGCGCCAGCCCTGCCCCGTATTTGGACGCCATGGCCCGCACCTCCGGGTCGGCGAAGATCTCGCGATTGGCGGTGAGCAGCGAGAACCCTTGGTAGATGATCTGGTGGTTCCGGCAGATCTCCCGCACTTCTCGATCCCAGCCGAGCGCGGCGTAACAGCGGTTCTGGACCACCATCGGCTTATGTCTCGCCTTGGCGCAGAGGAGTGTCAGTTGTTCGGCGGACACGTTGCTGATGCCGATCATCTTCGTCTTGCCCGACTCATACAGCGCTTCGATGGCGGCCCAGACCTCCCAATCCTCCGCCCCCAACCCGCGCCGATAATACGGACCGTGCAGGACGTACGAGTCCAGATAGTCCGTGTGAAGATGGGCCAACGAGCTGTCGAACGATTGCCTGACCTGGGTGGTAAGATCGGCCCGGATATCGTAGGGCGTGCGGTGATCCTGGCCGGTCACCGGCGTGAATTTCGTCTGCACGAACAACCGCTCACGCGGCGTGCCCTGCTTCGCCAGCTCCAGCAATGCTTCCCCGACCAGAGCTTCCTGATAATGAATCAACTGATTGGCCGTATCGATCGCCGTGAACCCCGCCGCCACGGCCTGTTGCACCAATTGTGTCGTCGCTTCTTTTTTCCAGGCGGTTCCGTACATGAACGAGGGAAGAGGCACCTGGTTGTAGGCAGTCAGCATGACGTGAAGTCCTCCATGCCGTACCTTACACAGATCCTCACGACGGTCTCAATGTTCCGATGATCGACCCTGTGTCCACCGAGGCTCCTGGCTTCCCGATATCAGCGACAGCCCATCGGTTTTGTGGAATGCAGCCCGATGACCCGGTCAGGGGCTCTCATTCTGCAAGAACACCCCCCTCCACAACCCGGTGCTTCAGATTATCTCGGCTGAATTACTCAGCGACTCTTTACGCACCTCATTGTAAATGCTCTATATAGTCGTCATCACATTGTGTTGACGCAATGAATTGCTCGCGTTATCTTTATGAACAAGAGAGGTGAGTTATGCCAACCCGCGCACTTCGGAGCGAAAAATTAGACCTTCGGGTAAGCGCCGCAACCAAGCGAACCTTGGAAGCAGCCGCCTTGGCCACCCACCGTACCCTGAGCGCATTCGTGCTTGAAAGCGCACTGGCGCGGGCAGAGGAAGCCCTGCTAGATCGCCGAATGTTCCCTCTGAGCAAGGCCAAGTGGACCGAGTTCTTGGCCGCACTGGATGCTCCGACCCGCCCCCTCCCGCGGGTGCAGCGCCTCCTCACAGAGCCGGGCTTCTTTGACGCCACGCCGACACCAAGCTCTCACAAAACGCGGTGACTCGACGCATCGACAAGCTTCACCCGCACCACGCCGTTGACGCATTCGACTGCGGTCAGGACACTCTCAATCGCTTCCTTCAGAAGTACGCGCTGCACAATCAACACAGCGGGGGAGCGCAGACCTATGTGGGACTATCTGAGCAAACCGTGATCGGCTACTACGCCCTCGCTGTGGGATCGGTAGAGTCGGAACAGGCCCCGGAGCGAGTGCGGAAGGGACTGGCCAAGCACGCCATTCCGATCATGCTACTTGCCAGATTAGCGGTGGACCTCCGCTGGCAAAAACAAGGGGTCGGTGCGGCCTTGTTGAAGGATGCGATGCTGAGAACGCTACAGGCTGCCGATATCGCAGGAATTCGGGCCTTCGTGGTCCATGCCAAAGATCAGGCCGCGAGCACATTCTACGAACGCTTCGATTTCCTCCGATCACCGACTGACCCATTGCATCTTCTCATGCTTCTCAAAGATGTACGAAAGGTCGTCGACCGATAGCCAAAAAGAAAGACACAAGGGATCGGGAGTCTTTCTTGGTAGGATCGCGCCGTATCGGTACAAGGTCGTCCATGCCCCATCGCCCACGACTCGCAGCCGGAGACCTCGCATCTCACGTCCTGAATCGCCGCGTGGGAGGATTGTCTTTATTCGACACCCACTCGGACTACGCCGCGTTCGAAATGATTCTGGCCGAAGCCCAGGCTCAAACCCGCATACGCATCGCCGCCCGCTGCCCAATCACTAGCACCTCCTGCTCTGGCCCCGCAGGGCTCAGAAGGATAAGAAGCTGACGTCCTGGCTCAGCGACTGGCCTGCGGGAGCGTCCACGCGATTGGCTGGCGCGCGTGAATCGGCCACAGGCTGTGACGGAATTGGAGTCGCTCCGAGTGAGTGTGTAACGAGGTCGCCCGTTCGGCGACGAACCCTGGATTCGGAGAATGGCGACACGATTCGGAATGGAATCGACCCTCCGACCACGAGGAAGGCCGAAAGCATCCTAAAACAAAAACTCCCTTATATTCTTCACCCCCTATCCTCGACTTGAAAGTCATTATTTGTCCTAAGCAACCCTAGATTAGGCGCTGATTGAGATGCCAAAAGGCGAGGATTATACTTCAGCCGCGTGAGTATAGTAGTGCACTAAAGCACATGGCATTATGCCGATGGGAATGGAATCGCTATGAAGTCTAAGCTGCTGTGGCCCCTAGGATTGGTCGTTTTTTACGCGTACGGAGTAACCGGTTGCAGCATTGATGCGCAAGGTAACCGAGTGGTCGGAACTCCGGGCTTCGCGGCCGCTGGCTTGTATAACAAATCGACTCCGGGGGTAAGTATAAGAAGCCGCTCCGAACTCATCGAGAAATATTTGGCTAATCGCGAATTAACCCCTATTGAAGGCGTGTGGATCGGAAGTTCGAACAATTATGAAGTGGCGATCATCCGTAACACGACGGAGCGATATAAAGAGTACGACTATTTAGGCGTCATCGCAGATTCGCGGGTTGACACATGGAATAAAGGGGATATTAAGCTCATTCTAAAAGAAACTGCTTCCCCAGACGCTTATAGCGGGTCCTATTTCGATTTCGAACATAATGAGATCGGGACCATGTTTCTTTTGCCATCCCCTAACCTCTTGGAGTTTACTCTTTCTGATCAATTTGGCAGGCAACAACGAACGACGTTCGTTAGAAATTATCCCAAAACCCCTAACACGGGTCCTCTGACACGGTCCGAAAACAGTACGGGAACAGGATTCTTTGTAGCGTCAGACTCGATCGCAACCAATTGGCACGTTGTTAAGGAGGCGAGAAGAATTTCGGTGCTAGTTGGATCAACCGAACTGAAAGCGGATCTCCTTTTGAAAGACGCGCAGAATGATCTGGCTCTGCTTCGGGTTGATCGTTCAAAACTTCAGGGCGCCACCTCTACTATTGCGAATGCGCCCTGTTTTTTGATCGGCAATTCAGACGAAGTCAAATCCGGCGATGCAGTATTCGCCATCGGCTATCCACTCTCTGGGCTGTTAGCTACTTCTCCCAGCATTGGCCAAGGGCTCGTCAGCAATGTGTTGGGCGTCGATAACGATCCCCGAGTCTTTCAAATCAGCATTCCGATTCAGGCGGGAAATAGTGGGAGCCCGCTATTGAACCAATCGGGACACGTCATCGGCGTCGTGACCTCCACCTTGAACAACAAGAAAATGCTAACAACGACGGGAGTTCTCACACAAAACGTGAACTTCGCGATCAAAAGTTCTTATTTGAAAAGTATGATCTCCATGACATCCTCTAGCCCTTGCGGAGAGTCCAGCAAAGTGAAACAACCTGTTACGGCGAGAGATATGCAAGATGCCTATGCGAGTAACGTTGTGCTCATTAGGGTGTCGAGGTAGGTGTCAAAGGAAGGGGGTCGGGAGTATTTGTCTCGAATAAGTGCTGGCATGCTCTCATTCCGGCTGTATCGCATGAGACCTGCCGACATGTGCGATGCATTCTAGCTAGCAGAGCACAGCGATTACTTACTCAAAGCGCTGAATCGTGCTGCATTACGTAGGCGTGTGCGGGCTCACCATACAAAGACTCTCGCCCCCCTCTTCTTGGGCTTCCTGATAGACGTGAAGTCCTCCATGCCATACCTTACACAGATCCTCACGACAGTCTCAATGTTCCACCCAGCCAAACCTGGCGCGCGCTGACATGGACTCATGTGTGTAGGTCGCTGGCCACCGTTCTCCACAACCTGCTACAGTGCCCCTCCATCACCAGGAAGGAGCGCCACTCGCATGGATGCAGCGCAGAGTAATCTGGTCGTAGAGCTTCGACTCACCTACCGCTACATCAAGGAGCATCCCTGGACCGTCCAAGCCATCAACGGCTTTCTCTCGGCCTACTTCATGGAGAAACCCGGGTTTTCCGTGCAACGGCACTTCGACGATCTCGAATCCGGCATGCACGTATGGCTCTGCGAGATTCCGCCTAACATGAACATCACGCGGCTCTTACGGCGATTGCAAGCGGACATTCCTCCCTGCCGCTACGTTCACCACGCCCTCGACCCATCGGCCAGACCACAGTATGTCATCGATTGCCCGGAGTGAGCGACACCCGTACGCTTGCGTCCGTCACCACCGATTGACTACCATGCGCGAAACGTGAACATAAGGAGATACTGCATGCGAGTGATTGTCATCGGAGGAACCGGCACCATCGGCAGCGCGGTCGTTTCGGCGTTAGCCGCCCGACACGAGGTGGTGACCGTGGGCCACCGGAAGGGCATGCACCAAGTGGATTTGGCCTCGCCCGACTCCATTACGGCGCTGTTCAAGGCGGTCGGCACCTGCGATGCAGTCATCAGCACGGCCGGCAGCGCCAAGTTCGGCAGCTTCGATGACCTGACCTACGACGATTACTTCGTCGGCTTGAAGAACAAACTGATGGGGCAGGCGAATCTGGTCCGTATCGGTAAGGCCTTCGTCACGAACCACGGGTCGTTCACCTTGACCAGCGGCGTGCTCAGCCGGGAACCGATGAAGGGCAGCGCCTCGATCAGCATGGTGAATGCGGGCCTGGAAGGGTTTGTCCGCGCCGCCGCACTGGAACTGCCGCGCGGCCTTCGCGTGAATGTGGTGAGTCCGCCCTGGGTGACGGAAACGCTGATCGCCAGAGGGATGGACCCCTCCATCGGCATTCCTGCCGACAAAGTCGCGCACTCCTATCTGGCGAGCCTCGAAGGCACGATGACGGGGCAAACGATCGGTCCCAGGCAGCGGGGCGCCTAGGCAGGCACCAGCCCGTTCGACTCAGCCCTCTCGTTGGCTCATGGCGGTTTCGGCAGCAGCGGGAAGGATCACCGAAATGGCCCCGCCGAGGTCGCCTTCCTTGAAGCCTTCCTTCTCGTAGCCGGAGATATCGACCTCTCCCTTGGGTTTGCCATGGCAGCTCAAGCAGGGCCTCGTGTAGAACAGCGGCAGCAAGACCCGCAGGCTGTGGTCTGGCAACCGCTGTGAAATAACGTGGTCTCCCACCCGGGGATGGCTCTTCTGGATGGTGAGCAACGCTTCGGTTTCCTGCTCGTCCGGTCGATTCTCCGGGTTCCTCGGTTCGATCTCCGGCGGGCCGATCTGCCGTAACTTGAGCCCGGTATCCCGTGAAAAGGTCGCAGCCACCTGTGTCCCGAACGTCGCGGGAATGAAGCCCTTGAACCCGATGCCCTTCTTGTTGATGTCCACCTGCACCTCTTGCACGGCCTTCTGCATGAGGCCGGCCAGCTTGCTCAGCAGCGGCTTGGCCCGCTCCGGCATCGCGGCGGCACTCAAGGCCTGCAGGTCATGCCCGGTCCTCGCCAGGAACTCCTTGCGCAGCCGGGCGTGAAACACCGCACCGGAGAACCCCTTGTCTTCGAGGCGGGGGTTGTTGATCGTCGCCTGCGCCTTTCCCAGCACTACACGGCCCGCATCCAGCAGAACCACCAACAGTCGAGCCGTCTCCCCGGATTCCGCATCCTCCGATGAAATCATCTCGCCGCCCACGGCAACCTGGACGGCCCTGGCCTCGGGAGCCTGGGCAACCTCCTTCTTCGGCGACGCCGGAGGCGACCCGCTCACCCGCACGAGCTCGGGTAGGACCGGCACGGGGCGCGGAGGCGGCAGCGGCGCAGGCGGCTTGACGATCGGGGGTTCCGCGTGGGCCGTCGCAAGCGGCGATAAGGATTCCAGCGGCGGGGCCGGCGACGCGGGGCGTGGCAACGCCGGCGCGGCCTGCTCGCGCCCCATATCCCGCTGCCTGGTCGGCCTCTCACCCACCGGCGGCGTAAGCCCTTCTTGAAGCCCGGTCGGGAACCATTCCAAATAGAGACCAGCCGGAAAGACGAGAGCCAGCAACGCCACCAGTACGGCAGCCTCGCGCCGCTTCCAGAGCGGGACCCTCTGAACGTCATCGATCTCGGCCACGACCTGCTGTGCGATCTGACGCGAGATGATGGGTTCCCTCCGGCGAAATCCCGCCATCAGCGTGTTGTCGCAGAGAATATTGAGCCGCCGGGGAATGCCGCGCGCCGCCTGGACGATCACGCGGAGCGCCGCCGGCGAGAAAATCGAGACCTGTTCCCGGCTGGCTTGATCGAGCCGATGTTGGATATAGGCCAAACTCTCCGCCTCGGTGAGCGGCAGGATCCTGGCTCGAACCGCGATACGCTCTCGAACGTGACGCACCTCGTGCCGCTCCAGCAACGCTTCCAATTCGGGCTGACCGGTGAGCACGATCTGGATGAGTTTGTCGTGCGCCGATTCCAGATTGGTGAGCATTCGGATACCTTCCAACGTCTCGATGGGCATGCACTGGGCTTCGTCGATGACCAAGACGATGGTGCCGCCCCTTCCGTGTTCGGCCTGGGCTGCCTCATGCAATTGCGTGAGCATCTCCGACTGCTCCGCACCGGCCGGGTGCACGCCCAATTGCTGAAGGATCGTGGCTAAGAGCCGATCGAACGTCAGGTTGGGATTGTAGAGGTGGACGGTCTGTTGTGGATGCGGTGACGGCTGTTGCGGCGGCGCGGCAATCTGCAGGTAACGGCGCAAGATCGTGGTTTTCCCGACGCCGACCTCACCCGTGACCAGTATCACGCCCTTCCGTTCTTTGATCCCATACAAAATCGAGCCGAGGGCCTCGCGATGACTCGGACTCAAGAACAGGTTGTCGGCGTCGGGCGTGGTGCCGAAGGGTTCCCGGATGAGACCATAGAAGTCGGTATACATGGCAAGACCTCCTGCTTGTCAGGTCGGTATCAAACCAGGGGATGAGTTCAGTGGAGGCGTGCGGCATGGGACCACCTCGGTCGAGGGACACATGCGAACGAGCTGGAAAGTGGCGGCCCTAGGCTAGACCCTTACGAACAGGCTGTCAACGGAAGAAATCGGGCGAGAGACCTGGCGGCACGGCGTGCGTTCACGCCGATGTCGGGCGCCGTCTTGCGGCTGCGATCAGATGGAAGGTGCCCAACGAATGTGGACGCCCGTTGACGAGGAGTTCCACCCGGTGAAGGCCGGGATAATGTGTGCGCGTGGTGAGCTGCGACAGGGACAACCGCTTGCCCAACCGCACCGCCGCCCGCGCCGGCAACTCGACCGCTTTCAGTTTGAAGACTTTCGGCGTCGCCGTCCCGTTCGCCTTCACATACGACACCCGCAAGTCCGCCAACAGTCGCTGCGGCACCGTGGCATGGTTGACGAGGTCACACGCGATGGTGACGACCGACCCGATGGAAACCGGCGACGGCGCGATCTCAATCCTGCGCAGCGCAACCGAGCCGGCGCGGCCGTACCCCAATAGGGCCAGCGCCTCGGCATCACCGCGTTTCACCGCCGAGCGGAGCGCGTGACGCACGATCCATCGGCGCTCCTCGGTCGCCTCACCCAACCAGCGGCGCGCCGTCTCGATCAACAAGGCCGGATGGTCCTTGCCGATATCGTTGAGATTGTTGGCGACACTCCTTCGCACATACAGCGAGGGATCGTCCTTGAGCCACTCCAGTAACGCCAGCACCGGGCGCGGATCGGCTTGAAACGCGCGAAGCCGCGCAGCCCAGGGCAGCCGAGGACGCGTTCCTTCCGACACCAGGCGCCGCACATCCTCGCTCGGATCGGTCGCCCATTCCGCCAGCCGGGCCAAGGTCGCGCGTGGATGGCGCTCCAAATACCGGCGGATGCTGAACTCCGCCGTGAATCGCTGGGTCAAGACATACTGGGCGTGCATGGAGGGCTCGAAGTGCTCGAGTCCATATTCCGCGACGAACAACACATGCGGCAGAAACAGAAACGAGGCCATGCCCTGGCCGACACGACGTCGGATGGGCTGGTCGAGCGAGGCGAGGAGAATCTCGACGGCCTTCGGATAGTCGGTCGGCAGGTAGCGCCGGAGGACCTGCGCGATCTTCCAGCCGCGCGGCATGAGTTCGAGGGCTTCATACCCCTCCAGCGCCGATCGGACGAACGCCGCCCGCGGAAAGGTCGGCCACACTCCGGCCACCATCTTCGCGATGGCACGGGGCACGTCTGGCCCGAATTGGTGTTTCAAGGGTTCGGCCATGCGTGCGGTTACCCTCCTGCCATCACCGGGCGGAACCCCGCTTTGGTCAAGATGCGGGCGACCTCCGTTCGCTTGTCGCCTTGGATCTCGATGCGCCCTTCCTTGGCGGTCCCGCCGACCCCGCAGGCCTGTTGCATCTCTTTGGCGAGGGTGTCCTGTTCGGCCGTCGAGATCCCGACAAACCCGGTGATGACCGTCACCGTCTTCCCGCCGCGATGGGCGGTCTGCCGGAGAATGTCCACTCGCCCACGACGGGTCGCCTGCTCACGCAAGGCCTCAGCGGGACGATCGATCGTGTCGCGCTGCTGAGTCGGCGGCAACTCGACCTCTTTCAAGACCGCGAACGGGCTCTTCCAGGCCACCGGTGCTCCGTCCGTGGGCATACGCTTCTTGCCTTTCATATCCCGCCACCTTTCCGATGTCCACCCCTCGCCATGAACACCCCTGCCTTCATGGAGTCGTGCGCTCCTTCCAGGTCACCAATTCCAGTTGCAGCGCGTGCGCGCCATCACCGATCAGGATCTGGCCCTCCTGGATCGTGCAGTGCAAATCCATGCTGCGCTGGACGAACTGCGTGAGATCCCGGCTCGCAGTCCAGGGGACATTCATCACCGTCAGGTTGTCAAAACGTTCCAACTCCGCTCGCTGGTCCTTCCACCATTGATCCGCCGGTCGCCCACCGTAGGCATAGACGCTCACTCGCTCGGCCCGTCTGCAGGCCTGCCGAATGATCCTCTCCCCCGGCAATCCCACCTCGATCCACTGTTCCAAGCGGCCCGTTAAATCTCGCTTCCACAGCGCGGCCTCATCCTCGGCAGCTACCCCACGGCCGAAGGACAGGGCTCCGTCCGCATGCAACGCAAACGCCAGCAGCCGGACCATCACCCGTTCATCGGTTTCGGACGGGTGTCGCGCCAACGTGAGCACATGGTCCTCATAGTACTGCCGATCCACATCGGCAATATGCAGGACGGCTTTGAGAATCGTCGCGTTCGAAGCCATGGAATGACCCACCGAGGGAGGATTGTAGGGGAGCGCCTATCCCTCAGTCCATGAGGGTTATTTTTTCGCGATACCGGCTTGGGCCAACCCCCGCTCGATAACGAACCGCAGGTCGCTGGCTACCATGGCGGGATCGATACGGGGGCCGATTTCAGTCCAGTACTGCACCGTGAACACCAGGGCCTGCTCGTTGAAGTCTTCGAGCAACACATACGGAGCCGGCTCCTTGAGGACCGCCTCGTGGCGAGCCGCCCATTCGCCCAACAGGTCCCTGACCCGTTGGGCATCGGATGTCGCGGCGACGGCAATCCGCAACGCATAGCGTTTGCTGTAACTGGAATAGGTCCAATTGGTGAGGTTCCGCTCGAGCAGGTGACTGTTCGGAATCAACGTTTCCACCCCATTCATATCGCGGATCGTGGAGGAACGCAGACCGATCGTCGTGACCATGCCCCTGATGCCATCGACCTCAATCACGTCACCAACACGCAAGGGACGTTCGACGAGCAACAGCAAGCCGCTGATGACGTTCTTCAACAGATTCTGAGTTCCGAATCCTACCCCAATGGCCAGCGCTCCGCCGAGAAAGGCAAAGGCCGTGATCGGGATTTTGACCGACATCAACGCGATGAGGACGAGGACCAAGAAGAAACAGGCCATCGCCCATTGCCGAATGATATTGGCGACGTTGGGATCGAGTTGGAAGCGCGTGATGGCTTGGCGCTCGGCGAATCGCGCCAGCAGCCCCGCGCCCCAATACCCCACAATCAAAATCGCCAAGGCCGTCACCGCCTTGCCCATCGTGATGCTCCGATGGCCGGTGATCACCTTGCCCTCGACCTCGATCGAATCTTCCGCGGTGAACAGTTCCACCTGCCAGGTGTTGCCAACCACGGCCAATAGGTTGCGCCACATCTCCCGTAGGCGGGCGATCAGCGATCGTGACTGCTCCCGCTGGGAGAACTCCGCTTCCCAGTTCTCGATCACTTCTAACAACGCATCGGTGCGCTGCAACAGGCGCCGATGCAGATCCTCCCGGTGACGAGCAGCATACAATAGCTCCTGCACATGCTGTGGCGGCCCCGAGGAAGCAGCCTCTGCCAGCCGGTTCTCGATTTCGCTGATCCGGCTGCCAACCATCATGAGTTGCTGCAGGCCGTACTCTTTCCGCCCGCGAATCTGCTTGGCAGCGTTGGCCAACTTCGTGGCCGCATCACGCTCCTCCGTCAACGACAACTTCCCATGAGTCGTGGCGAATCTGAGGTCCCAGATCTGCCCCTCCCGCTCGAGGTCGTCCAGCAACTGCCGCGCTAGGTCCACGTGCAGATTGGCATTGTCGAACCGAAGACGTAGCCCTTCGACCACACCGTTCAGCCGCGCCAACCGGTCTGCCTGTTCCCGCGCCTTTGCCTTGGATACCGAGGACGCCGCGTTGGCCGCGGCCAATTTTGCCTCCTCGGCAGCCACGGCCTGACGCTGCAGCGACTGCTCGTCGACGGCCCGCTCCAACTCCGCCGCGATGGCTTGGCGATCCGCCTCAATCCGTTTGGCGATTCGATCAAAATCCTCCTGCGGAAAGTGGGCCTGTCGCTGGGCCAGGTCCCGTTGACGGATGAGCAACGCGACTCGTTGCTTGGCCTCGGCCAACCGCTCCTGAACCTTCTGTCGTTCCGCGTCCAACATGGCGACGCGCGCGCCCTCCACCCGCTCGCGCAATTGTGCGAGATCCCGCTCTTGAACCAATCCGTCACGTTTATCATTGTCCTGGAGACCTTCCAGCCGCTCAGACAGTTGCCGCACACGGCCTTGAACCGTCTTCAGTTCAGCCTCCGCGTGGTCAGCGAGCGTTTCGGTCATCCGGAGCCTGGTCTGGATACTCTGTACCGTCAGCGCCATGGCACGGGCCGCCTCCCGCAGTTCATCGACCTTCAGGACGGGATAGGGCGGCGGGGTGGGGAACCCGTTCCACTCTTGATTTTGACGGTCCGCATCCTGGACACATTGGCGTAATGGCTTCAGTGTCCGAACCGCATCGAGGTGCTGCTCGGAGACTTGGACCAGTTGCTGGAGCAAGGATCGCCGCTCGGCAAGGGCCGGATCGGCCTGCTCGGCGGAGGAGCCCTTTGATCGCGCCGTCATGGCCGGCAGGCGCGAGAGTGCCTGTTCGGCACTGTCGCGCTGGGCCTGGAGATCGGGCAATGCCGCTTCCGCCGCCGGGGACGGTGGGGTCTGAGCCATGGCATCCGGCTCGATGCCGACTCCACACCACCCCCAAAGAAGGAGCAGCAACTCTGCGGTCGCGAGCCGCTGGATCGTGTTGTGATCACGCATGATCCAGTTGTACAGAGGTGTCTGGGCTTGTACAAGCGAGGCCCCTCCTTGCCGCGACCCGGCTCCGACTGATACAACAAGGCTTCTCCATCCGACATATTCGGGCGCTTTGAAGCCCCCCAAAGAGGTCTATGACCCTGTCGATTGAAAAGTCCTCGTCCGACGAGTTGCGACGCGAAGTGGCGCGGCGGCGCACCTTCGCCATCATTTCTCACCCCGACGCCGGGAAAACCACGCTGACGGAGAAACTGCTGCTCTACTCGGGAGCCGTACACCTTGCGGGAGCCGTGCAGGCTCGTTCGTCTCAACGCCAAGCCAAATCCGATTGGATGGAGTTGGAGCAGGCGCGCGGCATTTCCATCACCTCCACGATGCTCCAGTTCGACTACCAAGGCGCGCGCATCAACCTCCTGGACACACCGGGCCACCAGGACTTCAGCGAGGACACCTACCGGACGCTCATGGCAGTGGACAGCGCCGTCATGGTGCTCGACGGCGCCAAGGGGATCGAGCCTCAGACCAAGAAACTCTTTGCGGTCTGTCGCAAACGCGGCATCCCGATCCTGACCTTCATCAACAAGATGGACCAGCCGGGCCGCCACCCCTTCGACCTGCTCGATGAAATCGAGCGGACGCTCGGCATGACGGCCGTGCCCTTCAACTGGCCCATCGGCGAAGGGTCCGGCTTTCAAGGGGTGTACGACTTCCAGAACCACCACGTGTTGTTTTTTGAGCGGACGGCCCACAACCAACGCCGCGCCCCGATGACTGTGGACAGTTTTCCCAACGCCAGATTGGCCGAGACGTTGGGGGACGCCTACAGGCCGCTGCAGGAGGAAATCGGCCTGCTGAAAGGAGCCGGCACGGCGTTCGACCGGACTCGGTTTCTCACCGGTGAATTGACCCCGGTGTTCTTCGGCAGCGCGCTCACCAACTTCGGCGTCGGCCCCTTCTTGGACGCCTTCACCCAGCTCGCGCCGCCACCCGGCCCGCGCCACAGCAGTCGAGGGGCGATCGAGCCGACGGATGAACAGTTTTCCGGCTTCGTGTTCAAGATCCAGGCGAACATGGACCCCCAGCATCGCGACCGTATGGCTTTTCTTCGTATCTGCTCCGGCCGGTTCGAGAAAGACATGATGGTCCACCACGCCAGGCTGGGCCGCAAAATCCGCATGACCCGCCCCCATCGGCTGTTCGGCCGCGATCGCGAGACGATCGACGAAGCCTATCCCGGCGACGTGGTCGGCCTGGTCAATCCCGGCCTTTTTACCATCGGCGACACCCTCAGCTCGGACAGTTCGATCAGTTTCGATCCCATCCCGCACTTTCCGCCGGAATGTTTCGGGCGGCTGCGCACGCAAGACATCTCCAAACACAAACAGTTTCAGAAGGGGCTGCAGCAACTGGAAGAAGAGGGGGTCATGCAGATCTTCCACTCCCCCGACCAGATCCGCCGCGAGCCGGTGCTGGCTGCGGTGGGTGAGCTGCAGTTCGACGTGGTGATCTCACGGTTGGAGAATGAGTACGGGGTCAAGACCTCGGTGGATCGCCTGCCGCATGCCCTCGCGCGTTGGATCGTGGGCGATCCCGCGGCCATTGCGGCGGTCTATTGGCCGGCGGACACGATCCGCCTGCTCGACCGTCAGGGTCGCCCCGTCATGCTGTTCATGACGGACCATCTCCTGGCCTACTGCATCAAATCGAATCCATCCATCAAGTTCGTCTTACGGGAAGAACTGGAACAGGCAGGACCGTAACCGACGAGCGAACCGTGGCAGGCGCCACAAGGAACCACCCATGCCCAAGGCCAAGAGCGCGAAGAACTGTTATTACTGCGAAGCCGAGGACCGCATCCGCATGACATACATGTTCTGCAGTCTGTGCCGTCGGCATTTCTGCAGCAGCCACGGCGTGCCGGATTTGGAGCAATGCAACCGCTGTCTGGAAGCCGGCGAAGAAACGGACGCGACGTGACTCTACCGCCTGCGATCGAACCCTGAATCCCGCCACTTCTCCAACAAGGCGATGCGTCGTTCGAGTTGCGGAATGGTCGCTTCATCCACGCGGCCGCCGGTCCGTTTGATCAGCTCGGCATTGAGTTGTCGATGATCCAGGCCGGTCTTCCGGGCGACGGCGCCGACCAGCAGGCGATGCTTCTCGCGCAAATTGTGTTTCTGATCGTGAAGCGCAACGGCCGGCTCCCCCTGTCCCTTGCCCTCTCCCGACGGTTCGCTCTCCTCCGCGCCGATCAAGGCATCCAAGCGCGCCACGCCGTTCAGCGGAATATACTCCTTCAGCGACGTGGCTGCCGTGCCGAACAGGGTCCGTTGCACGGCGGGCATGATGTCTTCCAGCACGTGGTCACGTTCGACCTTGATGCGTTTCGCATAATGCACCAGGGTTGCGTCTTTCGGCAGGTAGAGCCAGGCCCGTTGCGGCCTGGGCACCTTCTCCTGCATCCGCACGAAACGCCCCACGACCTGGCGGAAATACATCTCCGTCAACACGTTGGTGGCATACACCCCCACCCGCAGCCGGGGGATGTCCACTCCTTCGCTGACCATGTTCACCGCCACCAGCCATTGTTGGCTCTTATGATGCGCAAAGGTTTCGATGGTCTTGGAGGCGGAAGGATCGTCGGAGACGGCCACCTGCGCCCGCCCCCCGGTGATGCGTTTCACCAACTCCGCCACCTGCCGGGCATGGTCCTGATTCATGGTCACGATGAGGCCGCCCGCATCCGGCTGCTCCTGCTTGCGGAGCCGCTGCAACTCGGCATGGGCATCACTCAACACCGGCCCCAGCCAGCTCTCCTGGAGCAACGCGGTCTTGAGCCGTTCCCGCTGACGCTCGAACGTCAATCCGTCCTCGAACGTGGCTCGATGCTCGCGGCCGTCCGATAACCACGTCAACTCGCCTTCGTAGCTGGGAAAGAGAATGGGGCGGCAGACGCCGTCGCGGATCGCGTGGGAATAGCCGTAGGTGAAATCCGCCTGACTTTCGCCTTGCTCGTACCGGACATAGGGAATCGGGTTGTTGTCGGAGCGAAAGGGTGTCCCCGACAAGGCCAGGCGGAACACCGCTTCGCCGAACGCCTCGCGGAGCGCAATGCCCCAATCCTTCCCGTCCCCCGCATGGTGCAGCTCGTCGAAAATGAGCAACGTCTTCCGGTTGCGGCAGGCCCGCCGAAATACGTCCGGCGCGAGGCAAACCTGCTGATAGGTCACGACCGCGCCATGGTAATCCCGCGCTTCACAGGCCTGCTCGTTCGACAAATTCGGGTCGAGCTGAATGCCCACGTGGCCGGCGGCGGACGCCCATTGCGTCCGCAGGTGATTCGTCGGACAGATCACCAGGACCCGCGCGGCGGCACGGTCCGCCAGGTACTGATGGGCGATGCGCAAGGCAAAGCGGGTCTTGCCGGCGGCAGGAGTCGCGGTGACCAGATAGTCTTCGCAGCGGCGGGCCAAGACATCCGCCACCGCACGCGCCTGCCAATCACGCAGCTGCGCTTTCCAGGGAACCAGCGTCACTACCCTCTCCTCACTTTGTTGCTCCATTGAAAGGTACCCATGCCGATCCCCTCACCACGTTCCGTCATATCGCGCCTCTCTACGATCGAAAGGCCGGAATGATCGCCGTGGGGTGGTTGACTGTGACCGGATTGGAATGGGATATGACCGACGCCCCTGCCGGTGCACCGAGAGACATCCATGGATCGGTGACGACAGGGATGAACACGACCATGAGCAGGGGGATGGTAGCGTAAAACCTCACGGGCAACAAGAGGCCGGCGCACCCTTGAAACCCCGGCCTCGTGGTCGCATACTCACGGCACCACGCCATGTCGACCGAGCATACAGACGCCACCCAACCGCTCCATGCCTTGGAAGCCGATGCGGTGTTGCGCGCCATCCTGCAGGGCACGGCGACGGAGACCGGCCACGACTTTTTTGCCGCCCTGGTCCGCAACCTCGCCGACGTCTTGGGTACCCATGGCGCCTGGGTCACGGAATACTTTCCTGAATCCCGACGCCTGCGCGCCCTGGCCTTCTGGATGGACGGCCAGTGGGTCAAGGATTACGAAGTCGACATCGCGGGGACGCCCTGCGAGCGGGTCATCGATACGGCCACCCTGGTGCATTTCCCCGACCGCGTTCTGGAGATCTATCCGCAGGAGGAGGAGTTGCGGCAGGCCGGGGCCGTCAGTTACATGGGGGTGCCGCTCAAGGATCAAGACGGCGGCATCCTGGGCCACATGGCCGTCATCGACCGTCGCCCCATTCCTGAAGAACCGCGCATCCATGCTATTTTCCAAATCTTCGCCGCGCGAGCGGCGGCGGAACTCCGACGGTTGCGGGCCGAGGCCGAGGTGCGGGAACGGGAGGAAACCGTGGGGCGCCTCCTTGGAAGCGCGATGGACGCCATCATCGAACTGGACGACCAACTGCGGATCACCCGCGTCAATCCGGCCACCGAGCGGGTGTTTCGTTGTGGCGGCTCCCGGATGGTCGGCCAGGATTTCAGACGGTTCATGAGCGACGAGGACGCCCGCCGCGTGACCGACCTGATCACCGAACTGGATACCCGCCCCGAAGGACAACGCTCCCTCTGGATTCCCGGCGGCCTCACGGCCCGTTGTCCCGAAGGCGGCTCCTTTCCCGCCGAAGCCACCCTCTCCCGCTTCGAGTTGCACCGCCGCACCGCTACGACCGTGATCCTGCGCAACGTGCGCGACCGGATCGAGGCGGAACAAAAGATTCGGTCGCTCACCGTGGAAACAGAACTCCTGCGCGAGGAGCTCCAGTCGCGTCATCCTGGCACACTGATCGGCGAGAGCCCGGCCCTGCGACGCGTGCTGGACGACATCGCGCAGGTCGCGCCGACCGATGCCACGGTCCTGATCGTCGGCGAAACCGGCACCGGTAAGGAGTTGGTCGCGCGAGCGATTCACCGAGCCAGCCATCGACGCGAGCGTCCGTTGGTCATCGTCAACTGCGCGGCGATACCCGCCACGTTGATGGAAAGCGAATTCTTCGGCCACGAGCCCGGCGCGTTCACCGGCGCGACCAAGAAACGGGAAGGCCGGTTTGCCCTGGCGGACCGAGGCACGATCTTTCTCGACGAGATCGGCGAACTGCCGCTGGACCTTCAAGCCAAGTTACTCCGTGTCTTGCAAGAGGGCGAATTCGATCCCGTGGGGAGCTCTCACACCAAAAAGGTAAACGTGCGGGTCCTGGCCGCTACCAATCGCGACCTCTCAAAGTCCATCAAGGAGGGACAGTTTCGCGAGGATCTCTATTATCGATTGAACGTCTTTCCCCTCGCCCTGCCGCCCTTGCGCGAGCGCGGCGACGACATCGTGCGGCTCGCCTCGGCCTTCGCCCAACGTTGTGCCCGCACCATGGGCCGCACCATCGCACCCTTGACCGTCGACTGCGCCGAACGGCTCAGGCGGTACAGCTGGCCCGGCAATGTGCGTGAACTGCAGAACGTGATGGAACGTGCAGTCATCACCGCCGTCGACGGCAAGCTGAACCTGGATCGCGCCTTGCCCGAGGTGTCTCCCGCTGCGATACCGTGCGCACCCACGGCAGGGCAAGAGCCGTCGAAAATTCTCACGGCGCAGGAACTCGAATCGCTGGAGCGAACGAACATCCTGCGCGCCCTGGATGAGACCGGGTGGGTCGTGGCCGGCGAGAAGGGTGCGGCCAAACGCCTCGGGCTCAATCCCTCCACCTTGGCTTCCCGCATGAAGGCCTTGGGCATCCGCAAACCTCACTGACCGTTGCCTCGTGGCTTGCGAGATCTCGCGCCGAGACTCGTGACATTTCGCAAGGCGCGAAATCCCGCATCCGGCATCTCAACGCCATTCCACGCAATCAGCTGATTTTTCGACGTTACCCATCCGACAACTCCCTGGCATCACTCCTGCTGATAGGCCTGGCATCGATCACGATGCACCCACGAAGCGAGGGGGAAACGATGAACAGGATACAGGACATAGGCTGGTGGTACTGGCTGGCGACGGTCGCACTGCTGGGAAGCGGTCTGACGGGATGGCCGCCCGGCATCTGGTTGGCCATGGCGCTCTGCCTCATCCAGATCGCGCATGTGTTTCACCTGGTCCCCGAGGTGACGGCATTTCCACTGCAGGTCCGGGTGGCTTACCTGATCCTCCTTGCGGCGGGACTGTGGCCGCCGCTCCAGTGGGTCCACATCATCCAGCTTGTCGGCACGACGGCGCGGGTGCTGGTCGGGTATTGCCTGCTGGCCCGCACCCTGTCTTTGGCGCCTTGGAACCGTCGGCAGCCGCTGACCTGGGCGATCCTGCGCCGGACGTTCCTCTCGCCGCAGACGGCGGTGCCGCCCTGCGGAGCGATCTTCGGCCGTCTCTCGCTCGAACGGGTACCGCAATGAACTGGGAAACGATATGCCGGAATGCCGACCGGCTGTTGATTCGGCAGGCCATCATCACGCACTCACAACCAAGGAGGGATCTCATGTCACCAGCCACGATGACCGGCACCATCAACGGCGTCGATGTGGAACGAATGGGGGCGACCGTACAGGCGGTGCAGCAACAACCGACCCTGGCGAATTTTCGGTTCCGCGCGAAGAACCAGTGGATGAGGGGCGGCCACAACCGTTCGACGATCAAGAGTTTCTACGGCGCGGGGCAGGAAGACAGCCTCCGCACCCAGCCCTTCGTGCTCGAGGCGGATGAGCCGCCCGTGCTTTTGGGCGAAGACCATGGGGCGAACCCGGCGGAGTATCTGCTGCATGCGCTGGCCGCCTGTCTCACCACGTCCATGGTCTACCATGCCGCCGCGCGCGGCATTCACATCGAGTCGTTGGAATCGACGTTGGAAGGGGATGTGGATCTGCAGGGTTTTCTCGGCCTGTCCGACCAGGTGCGCCCCGGGTATCAAGCCATTCGGGTCACATTCACCGTCCAGTCGGACGCAAGCCCCGAACAGCTGCGGGAGTTGGCGAAGTTTTCACCGATTCACGACACGATTGCGAATCCGGTTCCGGTGACCATCGACGTACAGGCCAAGTGACGACGGGGCCTGGGCATCCAGGGATGCCCAGGCTCGCCTCAATCCCGAAACAACCTCACGGACACCTTCTGCCCCTTGATCCTCGTCCGGCCCAGCGCGTCGATCACCTGACGCGCGGCTTCTTCCTGCACGTCGACGATGGAAAACCGATCCTCCACTTCGATCGCACCGATCATGCGCGAGGGGACGCCGGCTTCGTTCGCAATGGCGCCGACCAAATCGCCAGGCCTGACTCCCATGGCACGACCGGCCCCGATATACACACGCACCGCCCCCGCCGCGCGACCACGACCGGGGCCGCCACGCGGCGCGCGCGCGCGGTCGCCATAGCCACCGGCTTGGCCGTAGGAGGATCGCCCGCTCCGATAGGGCTCCGGAGCCCGCACGGGCATGGCGGGAATGTCCTCTTCGGCCCGGTCGCCGCCATGAGCTTTGTAGACGAGTTTGACCGCCGCCGCCGCGATATCCATCAGGTCGGCTGAGCCGGCCAAGGCCTGCACGACGCGACGGAAATCGTCCAACTCACCGGCGTCTAAGGCCTCTTGGATCGAACCCTTCGTCCGCTCCAGACGTTTAGCCAACAGGTCGCCGACGGACGGCACCGGGGCGATCGTGATGCGCGCCTTCGTGTGCTGCTCGACGCTCCGCAAGAGTCGCTGCTCGCGGGGCTCGACGATGGTGATCGCCGTCCCTTCGCGTCCGGCCCGTCCCGTCCGACCGATACGATGGACATAGACCTCCACCGAGGAAGGCAGATCGTAATTGATGACGTGCGAGACGGAGGGGATGTCCAAGCCGCGAGCCGCCACGTCGGTGGCGACCAGCAGTTCGGTCTGTCCCGAGCGAAAGGACTGCATCACTCGATCCCGCTGTACCTGGCTCATGCCGCCGTGGATGGCCTCGACACGGTACCCCCGGCCGAGCAAGGCCGCGGTCACTTCATCGACCTCCAACCGCGTCCGGCAAAAGACGAGCGCGGATTTAGGCGTGGCCATATCCAACACCCGCGCCAACGCCGCGACCTTGTGCTGGCGCAACACGACGTAGGCGGTCTGTTGCACCCGCGGAGCAGCCCCCGCCTTGACCGGTTCCCGCGCGATCGTGACATCGACCGGATCCTTCAAGTGGCGGCGGGCAATGGCGGCAATCCGGGGCGGCATGGTGGCGGAGAACAACGCCGTCTGCTTGGTCGCCGGAGTTTGCTCCAAGATCGCATCCAGATCGTCGGCAAATCCCATGTCGAGCATCTCGTCCGCCTCGTCGAGGACGACGATTTGGAGATCCGCCAGCTTCAGAGTCTGTCGCCGCAGATGGTCCAAGGCCCGTCCCGGTGTCGCCACGATCACCTCGACGCCACGCCGCAGCGCCTGCAGCTGCGGTCCCATCGCCTGCCCCCCGTACAGCGCCAAGACCCCGATCCGCATCTCCTTGCCGTACCGCTGGACTGCCTCGCTGACCTGTACGGCCAGTTCCCTGGTCGGCACCAAAATGAGCGCCGTGGGACGATGGCGCGGGCCATGGGCGATCCGCTGCAACAGGGGCAAGGCGAAGGCCGCGGTCTTTCCCGTGCCCGTAGCCGCCTGCCCCAAGAGGTCCCGGCCCTCGAGGAGCGGCGGAATGGCTCCCTTCTGAATAGGCGTCGGCTCTTCGTAGCCCAACGTTTCGAGCGCGGCGAGCAACGAGGCTTCCAGCCCCAAGGCGGCAAAACCCGGCGAAAACCCCTTGGCCGCCGGTTCGGTCTGCGGATGGTTCGTGTGCTGTTTCATGGAGAGGGGATCGACCTTTCTTGAGCCGGCTAGCTCCGCTTGCCGACGGCGGTCCAAAGCGATTCGAGCTCGGGAAATTTTTTCTGATAATCCTCATGGCTGGCCCGGATGACCCGCAGGGCCTCATCCCGCCCATACATGCCGGTGATTTCCACCTTGTGCTGGGTCGACCCCGGCGCATGTTTGTAGGTGAGGAAGTAATGTTGCAGCCGATCGAGGAGCGTCATGGGGCAGTCCTTCAAATCGGTAAAGTTGCCGTAGACGGCGTCATCGCGCATGACGGCGATGATCTTGTCGTCGGCTTCGCCCCCGTCGGCCATGCTGAGTCCGCCGATGGGCAAAGCCGTGAGCAGAATGTCGCTGTGGGGAATCGTCTTCTCCGTGAGCACGCAGATATCGAGCGGATCGCCGTCGCCGATCATGCCGGGCCGGTTGGCGCGCTCCCCGAACAACTTGGCGACCTGTTCGCCGCAATAGGTCTGCGGAATTAAGCCGTAATAGACGGGGCAAAAGTTCGAGAACCGTTGCGGACGATCCACTTTCAAGAAGCCGCTGGCCTTGTCGACCTCGTACTTCACCGTATCGGTCGGAACGATTTCAATATAGGTCGTCACCATCTCAGGCGCCCGTTCGCCGATGGACACGCCGTGCCAAGGATGAGCCTTGAACATGTAACTCATCAGCCGCTGCGAGACTTCGATCTCCCTTTTACTCATCCTTCGACATCCCCCTGTAAATCCTCTCGGCACCCACGCTCTGACGATCGTGCGATCCGGCAAGGTTTGAATGAATGGTATGGAACGCTGGTCGTGGAATTGCGCGACCGGCTGGAGAAACCAGTAGCTTATAACATATTGCCGTCTAAGGAAAGTAGGAGGGGCCATGGCTCAAGAAGCCGTGCACTCGGGCCGATACGGGAACAACAGCCCTCAAACTCAGGAGCGATTCATGCCCCCCGGCTCCCAACCATCAGATCAGCACCCGTCCGTCCTCTCCGACGCCCGACAGGACGAGCCGGCTCCGACCGTTCAAGCCATCATGTCCCGGCGGCTGGTGACGGTCGCGATGGATGATTCCCTTGCACGGGCGCGTGAACTGTTCAACGAGTTCCACTTCCACCACCTGCTGGTGGTGGAAGGACGGGAATTGGTCGGTATCATCTCCGATCGCGACCTGTTGAAGGCCGTCAGCCCCTATGTGGGGACGATGTCGGAAACGGACCGCGATCGCGCCACGCTCCAGAAGCGGGTCCACCAGATCATGAGCCGTACGCTCGTCACCGTCACCCTCCACACCAGCGTGACGGCGGCATCCCAACTCCTCCTTGAGAATCGCGTCTCCTGCCTGCCGGTCCTCACAACCGCCGGCCACTTGGAAGGTATCGTCACCTGGCGGGACCTCCTGCGGGAATACCTGCGATACCAAGCGGCCGCATAGGCCTCCCCTCTACGCTTCGATCCATGGCAGTCGCTGGTCCCGTTGATTATAATGGGGTCAAGATCTGCGGAGCAGAGCGGTAGGCACCACTCAATGGCTGCGAAAAAGAATTCCGTGTGGGCGTGGAGCAGGACGGGACTGATGGGAGCGCTCTGCCTCACGGCGGCGCTCAGCGGACAAGCCGCGAAGGGGGCGGACGCCGGCGCACACGAACCATCGGCTCCCCTTCCGCCGGCCGCCGAGCAAGGCCGCACCCTCTTTAACGGCAAGGGGCTCTGCTCCACCTGTCACGGCATCGATGGATATCGCGATCGGCTCCCACCGCAGCTCAGTCCGAATATTCGCGAGAACATCGGCCGCCTCGATCCTCCCCCGGCCGACCTGAGGCGAGCCGAGACCCTCACACTGACCACGGACAAACAGCGCTTCGAGGCCATCCGCCATGGCCATCTCCGGACGGCGATGTACCCGCTGTCGAAGGAATCCTTGAGCGATGAAGAAATTTTGTCGCTGTTGCCCTACTTAGCCGCTCTTCGCGGTACTGCACGGGCCGCCGCCCCGATGGGCGGAACGGGTGACGGGAGCAGCCTGCAAGGTGACGCGAAGAGCGGTCGGACGCTCTACCACGAAATCGGCGGCTGCGCCGTCTGCCACGGCATCGAGGGCCATCTGAACCGCAAGCCCCCGATCTCAGCCGATCTCTCTAAACGACTGAGCCGCCTCGCCGTCCCGCCGGCCAACCTGCGTGACCCGGCGAAACTCAAGGCCCAGGACGATGAGGATCGTTACCGCTCGATCAAGCTGGGCCATCCGGGCACTGCGATGTATCCTAAGAACCTGCTCCGCGATGAGGACATTCGCGACCTCATCGCCTATTTGCGCACCCTCCGCGAGGCGACGCGCTGACAGTCAGCTCATCCCAGGCGGATCTTCTCGGTCTTCACCCGCAAGAACCTCGGCCTCACTCGCTTCCAGTTCTTCAATGTCCGTGAGAATGCCCAGCAGCAGCTGACGGCGCTGCTGAAGGCCCTTTTTCGGCACGTCCCTGGTCTGCGGCTCCTGTGCGGATTCCGGCAGGTTGACGATCGCCTCGGCTTCTCCCAACGTAGCGTACTTGTACGACTCCACGTACTGATGCGTGTCGCCGTAGATACCCGTGAGCAACTCGATCGTCTCGGCGTCGAACTGGTCGCAGCTCGGAGTCACCGGAGCCTGATGTTCCAGGGCTTCAAGCTTGTTGAGCTGCGCCTTGATATGATCGCTGCGAAGCTGTGGGTGATATGTGGCATTGATATCCATAGCGGCGCCTCCTTGGTGATCTTTCGGTATACCGCCTCGACCGAGAGGGGAGAGCTAGGAGAACCCCTGGGACGATCGCCCTCCCCTCCGCATCGTTAGTCTACCGTAAAATCGGTCACCATCCCCTGGGCAAGATGGGGCTTGCCCGTCGCCGGGTCTGGAAAGAAGCAGATCAATCCGTAATGGCCTGGTTCGAACTGCGCCGTGAAGTAGGCCTGCCCGCCGGTTTCAAGGCCGACGACTCCACCCATGAACTGGCCGGGAGGCGGTGCGGACCCCGACTCCGCCACCACGGCAAACTCTTTCGCCGAAACGCCCGGTGTCAACTTCACCAGCACGGCTTCGTGCGGCTGCGTGCCGTGGTTCATCACGCGGATCGTATGCGAGCCGGAGGCCACGGGTTTCGAAAGCGTGAACTGAAAATCGGCTTGGGTAATCGTGACTGCAGCCTGCGGCGCGGCTTGCGGCGCGGAATCGGCCCCCTTGACCGACAGCGTCTTTTGCATCCCCAGCGCCAGGTGCGGCACGCCGGCCCGGTTCGGGATCAGACAGATCAGCAGGTATTCGCCTTCGCCGAGGTCCATCGTCGCCACGGCCTCACCGCCCGGCTCCGCCGCATTGGGACCGCCGACGAACTGAATCCATGACGGCATGCGGCCGGGATTCGCCTTGAGCGCGGCCTGAAACTCCCCTGCCGTCTTTCCCTGCAACAGCTTGAGCAGCTGCACGTGGTGAAGATCTTGTCCCCGGTTGACCACCTGAATGGAGGTCAGGCCGGCGGGAATGTGATCGGGGCCGGTAAACCCGTAGTCGTCCGCCACAAACCGCACGGGCGCCGGGCGAGGGGACGCGGCAACAGAGAGACGACTGTCCACCCCCACCAACGCCCCGGCGAGGGGGAGGACCAACAACCATGCGAGGGATCGAGTCAAGACGAGTGACATGGCAACCTCCTTGTGGTTCGGCAAGGCCGCCTGAACGAGACATCACCGAAAGCGCTGCGGCCATTTCCTTCGGCAGGCGGAACCCTACCACGAAGCCCCAAGCGCCGGTTCCTAAGAATATGCTATCGTGCGCCTAATTTTTTCCTAAGGACGTCGCCGGAGCCGATGCAGATCCCGCCACAGGTCGTCGACCTTCTCCGCACCGGAGTGTCGGTCATTGTCGGCACCCGCGATGCCGGCCTCATGCCGGAATCGACCAGGGCCTGGGGCATCCGGGTCGCGCCGGATTACAAGACGGTCACGATTTTTCTCACGGAAGCCATTTCCCGTAAAACGCTGGAAAACCTCCGCGACAACGGACTGATCGCGATCAGCTGTACGCGACCGACCGACCATGTCGCCTGCCAGCTCAAGGGACGGCTGCGGCAGATACGCCCGACCACGGCGCGGGACCAAGAGGACAGCCGGAGCTGGCATCGGGAATTCTCGCAGGAGCTGCTCGCCATCGGCTTTTCGCCCATGTTGAGCGAAGCCTGGATCACCGAACCGGCCCTCGCCGCCGACATCGAAGTGACGGACGTCTTTCACCAAACCCCCGGACCCGGCGCGGGGGAGCGCGCCTAGACGATGGAGCCCTCGACGATCCTACTGGCAGACTTGTGGCCCTGCCTGCAGGGCATGATCCCCGCCGCCTTGAGCACCAGCTCGCGCGACGGGGTGCCGAACATCACCTTCGTCAGCCAGATCTACTATGTCGATGCCGACCACGTAGCGATCTCCCACCAATTTTTCAACAAGACCCATCGTAATGTCCGTGAGCATCCGCTGGCCTGCGCGATGGTGCTCGACCCGCGAACCCTACAGGGCTATCGGCTGTATCTGCGTTACGACCACTCCGAATCATCAGGCCCGCTCTTCGATTCCATGTCGCTCCAGTTGCAAGCCATCGCGTCTTATGCCGGCATGACCGACGTGTTCCGCCTCCAAGCCGTCGACGTGTATCAGGTCTTACGCATCGAACGGATGGACGGATTTACCCGAACCCCGACACCGCCTGCCGGGGAGCAACCTTCACGCCTGTTGGTGGACCAGGATCTGGAAGGCTTACGGCTCCTATCGGAGCGCATGGGCCGGTGCGAACTGTTGGGAGACCTGTTGGAAAGCACGCTCCGATTGTTGGACGAGCGGCTCGGCTTTCGCCATTCGATGATTTTGCTGGCGGACGAGGCGAACGCCAAGCTGATCACCATTGCCAGCCATGGCTACTCCGACAACGGGGTCGGCTCCGAAGTGGGGATCGGGGAGGGCCTCATCGGCATGGTGGCCAGAGCCCGTTGTCCGCTCCGCCTGTCGGCCATCGACCACAGCCTGCGGTACGCCCGCGCGGTGCGGGGCCGCGTCGAAGCCGTGGACGGAGCGGAGGCGGTCTGTCGGGAAATCCCTCTCCCCGGGCTGCCCGGCGCCTCGGGACAACTTGCCGTGCCGCTGGTCTCGCACAAGTGCCTGATCGGCGTGCTGGCCGTCGAATGCACGGAACCGCTGGCCTTCATGGCTCGTGAAGACACGCTGTTGATGATCGTTGCCGGGCAACTCGCCGCCGGCATCGAACAATTGAGCCGAGAGGTGGAAGAACCTACGCCAGGCCCGGCGGTCCGATCCGCGACCAAGCCGCGCTCGACCGCCCCGCGCACGAGGCAATTTTCCTTTTTCCGTGCCGATGATTGTATCTTCGTGGATGGGGACTACCTGATTCGCAACACACCGGCCCGCATCCTCTGGCGTATCCTGACCCAGCATCGAGAAGCGGGCCGCTGCGACTTCACCAACCGCGAGCTGCGGATGGACGCCTGGCTGGGCCTGCCGGAATTCAAGGACAACTTGGAGAGCCGCTTGATCCTCCTTCGCAAACGCCTGGAACAGAAGTGTCCCGACATCCGCTTGGTTCCGCGCGGGCGGGGCCGGTTCGCGCTGGAAACTGAAGTAGCGATCGAGCTGGCTGAGCGAGGGAGTTAGGGAGGGTTTGCCCGCCAGCGCTCGTTCACAGGCCGAGACTGGCACGAATCAGGCGAATGAGGCGCTCGGGCGGCAATGCGGCATCGACCACCAGCGCATCGATCGGCTCTTCCAGCAATGCCAGTTGACTGGCGAGAAGGTCGGGCCCCATGAAATGGGCGGTCCGGCGGTCCAGCCGATCACGGAAGAGCACCTCACTGCCCCTGAGATAGACCACCCGCACCTGCTCCTCGACGCCCCGACGCACAGTCCGTCGGTAGTCTCGCGTCAAGATCGAGCAGGCCACGACAGCCGATTGCCCCCTGGACAGCACGTCGACCACGGCCGCATGCAGCTTAGCGAGCCAGGGCTGCCGATCCTCATCGGTCAGGGCCTGCCCACTCCGCATCTTTTCGATGTTCCCCGGCGGGTGCAGGTCGTCACCATCGATAAACGTCCAGCCGAGGTTACCGGCCAGCGCGCGACCCACCACCGTCTTGCCTGCTCCCGACACGCCCATCACCAAAATGACCATGATGATGCGTACCTCCGACTCGGTAATAATCTGACGCCCCGTCAGGGAATTCCCGATTCCACGCCAGAGCCTGCGAGAGCATAGTAGGCGGGGTGCGAAACGACCACCAGGAAACGGTCCCGTGGAACGAAAGCTTCGCCGACGCTCCGGTTCCAGCCCCTATCGCTTTCACAATGTCAGACGCACGGAGCGGAAGTTTCTGTTCGTGGCGGTCACGTCTGCCATCATCTTGATGATGGTGCTCTCCGGCTTGATGTTCGACATCTACCACATCCACTAGCCGGACGCGGCCCATCGCCCCCGCATTGTGCTCCTCTCTCCCATCCACTATGATCGGCAGCCATCACCCGCGAGGAGCAGCCGGGACATACTACCTGCACCGCCTTGGACCACGGTACATGGGTTGGGTCGTTTATATCCTGGAATGCCGCGACGGGACCCTCTATACGGGCATCACGACCGACCTGGAGCGCCGACTGCGTGACCATGCCGCAGGGACGGCGGCGAAATATACGAGGGGGCGAGGGCCGCTTACCGTGCGTTACACCGAATCTACATCAGACCGACCCACAGCCCTTCAACGCGAAGCCGCCATCAAGGCACTGCCCCGTTCGGCGAAGCTGGCTTTGTTCGAACAGTCGCCGGCAATCCCCCTTTGGTGACCTCCCGGCCCGCTATTTAAAACCCACCACCATGCCGTCCGGTCCGGCCAATCGCTCGACCTTGGTGCGCCGGAATCCGACATCCTGCATCCAGCGGCGGCAGTCCGCGCCGGTGAAGTCGAAGCCGCCGTGCGTTTCGATCAACATGTTCAGGCTCATGAGCAAGCCGAAGGCGTTGCGACTGCGCGCATCGTCGATCAGCGCCTCGTGCACGATGAGGGCGCCGTTGGCCGGCAGGGCTTCGTAGGCCTTGCGGATCAGCATGATTTTCTCCTCCAAATTCCAGTCGTGGAGGATGTGCCCCATGATGATCACATCGCTCTCGGGCAGCGGATCCTTGAAAAAATCTCCGGTATGAAATCGCAGGCGTGCCCCCACGCCACGTTGTTGCGCATAGGCCTCGAAGATCGGGCGCACGACCGGCAGATCCATCCCCCCACCCCGGAGGTGTTTGTGCGCCAGCGCGATCTCCACCGCGACTCCGCCCTGCGCGCAGCCGACATCGGTAAAGGAGCGGTACTTCTTCCAGGGAAATTTCTTGGCAATGACCTGCGCCGCCCCAATGCTCAAACCGGTCATGGCCTTGAGAAACCCTTCGAGCCGTTCGGGGTCGGCATAGAGGGTGCCGAAGAAATCCTCGCCGGTCTTGACCTCGTTCTGCGCCTTCCCGGTCTGCAGTCCCTCGGTCAGCGAGCCCCAAAACCGGTAGAGCCGCGCATTCGCCATTTCAAGGATGCCGCCCACGTAGGACGGTTTGTTGCGGTCCAAAAACTTGGCAGCCTCCGGCGTATTGGCATAACGCCGGCCGGTCCGCTTCAACATGCCCAGCGCCACCAGAGCATCGAAAAAGTCCCGCGCACTGCGGGGATGCAGTTGCAAGCGGGTGGTCAAGGCTTCGGCCTCCATCGGTCCCTTGGCCAGTTCCGTGAAGAGGCCCAGTTCGACGGCGCTGAGCAGTGTCTTCGACCCCATGAACGCCGTACCCAGTTGCATGATTTTCGCTGGAGTCACGTGACGAGTCGCCACACCTCGCTCCTTTCACCGGAAAGTCCATCCATGTCGACGCTCCGCCGCGCCGCACGCGCGGCATTATCGGCCTCAAGAAGAAAATTCGTCAAGGCTGGAACGGTGGTGCCCGCCCTCGGGGCCGGGCCTTGACCCAATTACTCGGCAGGGCGCATGCTGCTGCCATGCAGAGTCAGGCCACTAGGACTCCGGCGCAGCGCCGGACTCTGTCGATCCTTGTCCTTCTCGCCTCCTCGATCGCGAGTCCCCTTCACGCCCCGGCATGGCCTGCCGAACGGTCGGAGACGGCGACCCTCTCGGGCCAGGAATTGCTGAAGATCGGCGAGATCCACGATGTGCAACAACATTGGCAGGAAACGCTCACCTACTACCGCCTCGCCCTCTCGACGTTCCGCGCCCAACAGCAGCCGCAGGGCATCGCCACATCGCTGGTGAAAATCGCCGCGGTGAACGAACGCCAGGGCAAGATTCGAGACGCGTACGATCTGCTCCGGGAAGCCGTGCCCTTGTATGGACGCACAAAGGATCGAGCAGGTCAGGCCCGTGCACTGCTCGCATTAGGCCGCATGTCGGCTCGGCTCGGGTACGGCGAGGAGGCGCGCTCCTCACTCTTGCAGGCCCAGGACCTCTACCGCCGAATCAAGCAGCCGGCGGGCCGCAATGAGACGCTGATCAACCTGGGACTCCTGGACATCGGCGAGGGTTCGATGGAACGGGGCTTGGTCTTGCTCCAGCAGGCGCAGCAGGATGCCCGGAGCCGCAAGGACATCGACCAGCAGTTGGCAACCTGGCTGGCGCTGGGCGACGCCCATGCGCTGGGCGATCGTCCGCAAGAGGCAGTTGCGGCCTATGACGCAGGCCTCGCCCTAGCGGAAGCGGAGCACCGAGTGGCTCTCGAAGCGAAGCTACAATTCCGGCTCGCCGCCGCAGCCGCCGCCGACGATCGGCTGGAGGATGGGATCCGGTCGGGAAAACGAGCGCTGCTGCTGTCGCAAACCCTGCACGATGTCGAGGCCGAAGCCGCCGCCTGGTCCCTGCTGCACGACTTCTATCGCCGAGCGGATCGGCCCGAAGCCGAAGAAGCCGAACAGCGCGCCCTCACGCTCTATCGGAACCGCAGCTTCTCCGTGCATGGAGGCAGATGACTCAGCCGACCGACCTGGTCACGCGCCAGGCCACCGCCATCGCCACCAGCAACATCATGCTCGACAGCAAATAGGGCGCGCCCGGAAGGTGCCAATCGGCCTGCGGCCCGATGAAGGCGGCGAAGGTTTGCGTGAAGAGGGTCGGGCCGATCAAACCGGCAATGCCGGTGAGGCTCGCAATCGCGCCCTGCAACTGGCCCTGTTCCGTGGGACGCACCCGCCTGGTCATGAACACCTGCGCCGAGGGGCCGGCCAGCCCCCAGAAGGCCATCACCGGAATGCCCAGGCAATAGAGTTCTGGAGTGGGCGCCAGCCCATAGATGGCGAAGCCCATCGCCCCGCACAGCAGGCCGGTGATCAAGGTGCGGCGCTCGCCCAATCGCGCCGTGATCGGTTTCACCAAGGCTCCCTGCACAACCATCGCGCAGGCCCCGACCGCCGCCAACGTAAACCCGACCGCCGACGGCCCCCAGCCGTAGCGATAGCCCAGATACAGCACTGCCACGCTCGGCAACACGCCGTGGGCCAGGTTGACTAAAAAGTTGGCGGTGGCGAGGCCGAAGAGTTCGTGGTGCGAGCGCAGGAGATTCAAAGCCCCCACCGGGTTGGCCCTGCGCCAGTTGAACGGCGCCCGGCGGTCGCGAGGCAACGATTCCGGCAGCACGAAGAACCCATAGGTCGCATTGAGCAAACTCGTAGCCGCCGCGCCCCAAAAGGGCCAACGAGGATCCACAGCCCCCAACAGCCCCCCCACGATAGGGCCGAGGATGAACCCCAACCCGAACGAGGCGCCCATCAATCCGAATGCGGCGGCGCGTTTGTCCGGCGGCGTCACGTCGGCGATATAGGCGCCGGCGGTACTGAAGCTCGACGAGGCGATGCCGGAAATCACTCGCCCCGCAAACAGCCACCCCACGTTGGGGGCCAGCGCCATCAAGATGAAATCGAGGCCGAGCCCCAGGTTCGAGAGCAGGACCACCGGACGGCGGCCGAAGCGGTCGGAGAGCGCCCCCTGAATCGGGGAGCAGACGAACTGCATCAAGGCCCAAGCCGTGCCCATGAGACCGTAGATCGAGGCCGCCATCGCCGTGTCGCCGCCCAGGAACTCCTCGACCAGCTTCGGCAACACCGGAATGATGATGCCGAACGACAACATGTCGAGCACGACCGTAACGAGAATGAAAAAGACCGCCGCGCGCTGCGGCGGCCCTGCGACCGCTGGCGAACTCATGGGCCCGGCCATGGTAACAGGCTCGCCGATCCGGCGCATAGAAAAAGCCGGCCACCGCTCGTTTCTGCTACTCTCCGGGCATGCCTGTGCCGCTCCAAGCCTTTCTGCTCATCTTCGTCGCCGGAGCAGCCCTCCGCTCAACGGGTGTGCTTGGGAAACCACATGCCGAGCGGCTGGCGTGGTTCGTGTTTTCCTTCAGCCTCCCGGCGACCATCCTGATTTCGCTCGACCGTACCGCCTTTGCGCCCACCGCCTGGAAACTGCCGCTGGCTGCCTGCCTCGTCACGCTTCCCATGTTGCTAAGCGCCTGGTGGTTGTCCCGCTTGTTGCGCTTGCCTCGCGCTACCCAGGGCGGATTTCTCATCGCCACCGGCTGTATCAATTCGGTGTACTTCGCCTATCCGGTCGCCCTCGCCACATTCGGCGAGCAAGGGTTGGCACAGGCCATCCTGTTCGACTTGGGGCAAACCACCTTGACGCTCACGGTGATCTACGGTCTCGCGGTGTGGTACGGAGCCGCAGGGGGCAGCATGAAGCCGGCGTTGAGGCGATTCCTGTCCTCCCCGCCGCTGTGGGCCCTTGCCGTGAGCCTGCTGCTCAGCCTCCTCGGGTGGCACCTGCCGGCATGGCTCCTTCAGGCCTTGACCCCGCTCCACCTCACGACCACGCCGCTGGCAAGCCTGGTCCTGGGTCTGGCGATCAGCTTTTCGGCCCTGCAGCGCACTCTGTCCTTGGCCTTGGTGGGTGTCGCCTGGCGGATGGGAGGCGGATTCTTGTTGGGACTGGGAGCGGCCTGGCTGTTGAGCCTTAGCGGGATCGAACGGGCGATCGTCCTGTTGGTTGCCGCGATGCCTTCCGCCATCACCGCCGTCATCTTCGCGACAGACACGAGTTTGGACGAAGACCTCGTCACGTCCATCGTGGCCCTGTCGATCTGCCTTGGCGTCATCCTCCTGCCCTGGTTACCTCACCTCGCGCAGTTCCTGGAGAGATAGACTGTGTGAACTTCGGCATGGCCTGTGAGGTTTTTGTGACGGGCAAGATTTGCCTGTTGCGGTTTGCGACAGCATTTCAGGCCTGACAGCCCTCCCAGTGGCGCCATTTTCTTCCAACCGGCCCCTGATGACCGCCTCCAGACAAAGCAAACCTCGGTACGCCCCTTGCTCTACGTAGTGGGAAGGAGGAGGAACTCACCATGCATGACGCAGAACTGTGGGCCCGTTGGTATATCTGGCTCTTGGCCCTGCCGGTCGTGGTCATCGGCACGCTGATTCGCGATTGGGTGGGACAACGTCGCCTGCCGCGCACGCGCAAGAGGCCGTGAGGCTCGACGGTTCCGCGCCCTCTCGAATCACCGGTTTGATTGACGAACCGTCGATCTCCCACTTCGGACCTCAAGGCGAACCTGATCGCGGCGGAACGCGACCTTCGTCAGCTGTCTAGGGTCCATCTCCCGCAACTCCAAGATGGAGTCATCGGCACAATCCCCGGCGATACGAGATCCGTCCTCAGCAGCCGCCCGAACTCGTCGCATCCCATCCTGCCTATGATCTCGACGGCGAACTCATGCTCTCGCCCGCGCACACTCAAGTCGTGGGAGTTCATTATCATGCAGACCATCCGGTTGGGTCCTGCATGGGTATCTGGCCACACCGTCGGATCCGAGTCTTTCAAGAAATGGAACGGTTTCTCTCCGCCCACCTCGACGAGGCCGTCTCCACAAACTCCCTGCACAACGAGGAGTGAAGGGCTCGGCTCGGCCCGTATCGGATGCGATACGCGTTTGTATCCGATGCGATACCGCTTTATCGATTGCTCGGCTTCCTCTCCCGTCAATGCACGCGCATCTGCCTGATCTGAGAGAACCCGACAGCAGGGCGGGCTGTGGCGCAGAGTTTGCCTCCTCCGGTCGCATCAACGATGACCACAGAGAACATGGAGGTCCCCATGGATGCGCATGACCATCGCTCTGGGTTCAGCCTTCCCCCGGTAACATGGGTACTCCCGCTCATGATGCTGACCTTGCCGGGCTGTGTCCCCCCGCCGCCCCATCAATTCGTACCGGGCAGACCGATGGGCGAAGCGAGTCAAACTCTCCCGGACCCCCGCCCAGCCGGTGAGGAAGAGGTGCGGGCGATGTTGGCCGAATCGTCGCGCGCGCTTCAACCGACTTCGGATCCCCTCGATTTGCCGCCACTGCTGCGACGCATCGAGGAGACGGCCAATTTCAGACAGAGGCAACGGCTGATCGATCGTTATCATCATGCGGCACTCCTCCTGCCGGTCGAAGCGCGCCATCAAGCGTTTCAGCAATTGCGGGAGACGATCGACCGCCAAAGGGGCGGCCAGTGATCGTCGCGTAGCCCAAGCGCACGTGCAAGGAGCAGCCCTTGTCGCTCGGAAGAAAGGATGCGGCCATGACATACAGACACAAGACAACCCAGGTGGTGCTCGGTGCGTGCCTCGCATTGGCCGGACTCTGTCTTGCCGCACGGTCCGTCGAGGCCCACGATTGGTTGGGCGACTGCGTGGTCGATTTCGATCATTCGTTCGCACTGACCTACATCTACGGCCAGGCGAGAGGAAACTTCGGCTCTTCGACCGGCATGAATGCAGCCGGCGATCTGGAGGTGTGCGACCCATCCACGCATAGTGCCTGCTGGACCTATCGCCACCGCTGCTTCAACAATTACATCAACGTGGAAGACATGACCTACGGCCATATCCATCTGGTCTTCGACAGTCCCAGTCTGCTCGCGCCGTGCTTTTCAGATCCGGGCGACGGGTATGGAGCCGGGTATGGGCGACCTGTGGGGAACGGCTGCGTGGCGGCAGACTGGATCCATGAACCGAGAACCCTAGGCACCCACGCGAAGGACCATTGGATCAAGATCTGGATGGAAGATCGGGTCACGCATCAACCGAGGGTGTTCGACATGCCGATCATCCGCGTCGCGGGCACCGAGCCGATCCAATTCTGGTTTCGCAAGAACGATGGAAGTTGGTGGTACTGGTCGAACCTCGCTCCCAATCCCTGGTTGGTGGGCGGCTGGGTGTACGACGTGACGGAGGTGCGGATCAGAGGCGCGCAGGCCGCGAACGGCCCGTACTTCATCGGGGCGTTTTTGATCTTGGACTAGAGGGGATCGAAGGATCTGAGGATCTGCACCCAACGAAACAAATGGTGCGCGTTCAACGCGGGAGCGTCGTCCATCGGTGGCAAGATAAACGGCTGGGCCTTTATGGTCGTAGCGACGCTCATCGTTGCACCTCCCTTATGACCGGCAGTCGATTGTTGCGGTTCACTGAACGCTTGTCACTGGCGACGCATCACAAGAGATGGTTGCTGGCACCGCTTTTTATTTCCAACCTACTGTTTACCCCACGACTTGGTACCGATCACGTGTGCCCGTAATGAGTTCGGGCCGTGAGCTTGCACTCTTCGACGATCCGCCGGATACTTAGTGGCAGGTCACAAACGATGCATAGAACGAGACCTGACTTCGGATATTGACTCGACCGGTTGCGAACCTTCCCGCACAGGACCTGGAGGCCTGATTAGCCATGCGCACGCTTGCACACAGACCCACGGCGACTCAACGGGCTGAGCGGCCTGAGCACATGATGGGAAATTACACCCTCTCGCGGATGCTGCGGCACCCTGCGAACGAGCGCGACAGCGTTTCGACCGGGCCGATACCAGATCGCTTCGGACACGACTTTGGCCGGATCCCCGTCGATCCCCTCAACGCAGCACGCATGCAGAGGAAACTCGTCATCAACAAGCCGGGGGATGAATTCGAGCAGGAAGCGGACCGCATAGCCGACCACGTGCTGCGCAAGCCCGGGACGAAGGCGCAGCAGCCAAGCCGAGCACAGGAGCGCCTACAGACCGCGCGCGTCCGAACCGGCGAGACGGAGCCGCTTGCCGCGCCGTCCATCGTGCAGGCAGTTTTGGCTAGTCCCGGACAGCCTCTCGACGCGGCGACTCGAGCTTTCATGGAGCCCCGCTTCGGCCACTCCTTCGCCAACGTGCGTGTCCACAGCGATGACCGCGCGGCGGATTCGGCCCACGCAGTCGGCGCCCGAGCGTACACGGTGGGCCCTCACATCGTGCTCGGGGAGCAAGCCCCGATGCACTCCTCTGCCGGCCGTCACCTGCTCGCTCACGAGCTCGCACACACGATCCAGCAGGGCGGCCAGTCCAATTCCGGCGAAGATGCCCGTGGTCCCGTCTTGCAGCGAGACGTACTCGGTGCGGTGGGTGAGGCCCTCACCACGCCCTTCGAAAACCTCAGGAATCCGACCGACTTCCTCGCGCAACCCCTGACCGCGGTGTTTGACGGGGTTGTCACCAGCAACATCGCTGTCGCCGCGGCGATCTCTGTGCCGGGGAACTGGCACTCGACCGTGCTTGAGTATGCCGTCGCCAACCCGCTTGACGGCGCCATCCTGATCCCGGCACTGGGACGGCTCGCGAGCTTTTGGCGTGGCGGCTGGATCATGTCCCTGCAACCGGGGGCGGCGGCCATGACCCTCGACGATGACGTCTTCGTGTCGGGCAATCTGAGCCTCTCCACATTCGTGCACGAACTCGTGCACGTGTTGCAGTACACGATCCTCGGCAAAGTCGCGTTCCTGGAGAGCTACTTCGGCTTGAGTGGCGCGACCATCGCCTACCGCTGGGCAACGGGACAGCCGCTGAACGTCATGCGCAGCAGCCCACACGAGGAGCAGGCATATAACCTCCAAGCTCGCTTCAACTCGTGGTATGCGGCCAACAAGGGCGGCTCGGCCGGCTCGGTGACCGTGTAAATCAGTCCGACCTTCCCCGCAAACATTTACAATCAGGCCGGGCCTCGCGTATCTTGCTGATTACGTACTTTTTCTTCACCAACTGGGCACGGGCCGCTATGATGCGCGGATGAACAGTTTCGATCGGGCCATTCTCAGCTTCTTCAATCAGTTCGCCCAATACTCCTGGACCATCGACAGCCTGATCATGACGATCAGCGACAGCGACCTGCTGAAGGGGTATCTCAGCCTGCCGCTGCTCTGGTGGGCCTGGTTTCGCGGGCCCCGGCAAGAGGAGGATCGACGAACGGTCTTACTCACGCTCGCGGGCACCCTGTCGGCGGTGGCGGGCGCTCGACTTCTTCAACTTACCCTGCCCTATCGGGCCAGGCCGATCCACACCGCCGACCTGCAGTTCACCCTTCCCTACTCCATGCCGGCTGATTTTCTCGCAGGATGGAGTTCTTTCCCCAGCGACCATGCCTCCCTGTTCTTCGCCCTCACAACCGGACTGTGGCTGGTCTCTCCGCGGCTCGGCCTGTTCGGGTTTCTGCACGCGGGGCTGCTGGTGTCGTTTCCGCGCGTCTATGTCGGCCTCCACTTTCCGACCGATATCCTGTCGGGGGCACTCCTGGGGGTGACTGCTGTGATGGTGATGTGGAAATGCCGGGGGGGGTTGATACACGGGTATCTCGACGGCATCTTGCAGTGGAGCCGTTCCAGCCCGCACCTATTCTATCCCGCGTTTTTCATTTTGACTTCCGAGCTGGCGCACCTCTTCAAGGACTCCCGCTGGCTCGCCGAAAATCTCTGGCACCTCGTCAAGGCAAGCATCGGTCACTGATTCACGCCGCCGCTCAGCTGGTCAGCGATTCGTGCAGGACGGAGACTTCCGCATCCTTCGGAAATGCGGCGCCGAGTCGGATGGTCCGAGCCGGACCCCGCAGGGTGACACGCATCCGGCGGCCATCCCAGGCCCAACCGATCGAGCCGCCCGGAAGGGCCAGACCGGACACGGCCATGGGCTCTGAACGCCAGTCTGCAACCATCCCGGCCCCGATCACGACCGTGGAATCGGGCCCCTGCTCTTCCACGTAAGCCAGCATGTCCTGCTGCAATTTCAGCAGTAGGGCCGCCGCCTCATAGTCCGGCGAGACTACCGCTTCATTGCGCCATCCCCTGGCGAATTGCCATCCGTCCGCGATCTCCTGCCGATTCGAGCGCGGAGCGTCCCACGTATAGAGTCCGGGCGAGGCTTGTCGATTCCACAACCGCCGCAACAGGGCCCAGACGGCCTCCGGCTGCTCCAAACGTAACGCTTCGTGAGCCCGGGCCAGCTGCCCGACGATGGTCGACGAGTCAGAAGGGGGCCGATAGGCCACCATGGGCAGGATTTCGGCCAAGGCCGCATGAATCGACTCCGTTGGTTGCTGCCGCTCCCAGCTCTCGTGCAAAGCTTGAGCCTGGGTCCGCCATCGGACCGCCTGACGAGCCTTACCGAGACGATCCGCAAACTGCGCTGCGGCCAGGAGGCCGCGATAACTGACGGCATTCACATACCATGTCGGCCATTCTTCGCCCACGCGCCCCACGATCAGCCCCGCTCTCGCCGGTTGGGCGACCAGTGCGGTCTTGGTCCGTTGCCCATGCTTGAAGTTGTGCGGAGAAGGGACCGCGTAGGTTTCCACGACCGGCTCCTGTGCCGTCAGCATGCGCTCGATGCGCCCGGCCTTTCTCACGATATGCGGCCACAACCATTGATCGTGCACGGGATCGGCAATATAGACAGCCGCCTCGGTGAGGGCCCAAATCGTGAGGCCTGGTGCATCCGCCTCAGGCCCCGCGCCGCCGCCGAAGTCATGCGTTCCCAGGAATTGGGAGAGGGCACGGCTGACACGAGGATCTCCAGCCCGCGCCAGAGCGCTGGCAATGTAGGCCCCCGGGCGATGCCAGGCGCGATAAAACAACACCGGGTCTCCCGGCCTGGTTTCATCGTCGACCAGACTCATCATGAGATGGGCAGTCTGCGCCTGCATGGAGGCGTGGAAGCGCGGCTCCGGTAGTGTCAGCTGAAGCGGCTGAGGCGCCGGGCCGTAGAAGGCCTTTCGCTCTACGGGCGCCAGCCTGTCGGATACGACCACCCGGATTTCTTCTCCGATCTTTGCCGCCTTGTCGGAGAAGGTCAGGCGGGCATAGCCCCAACCAGACTCCCCGCTCCAGGAGCGGCCGGACGACGCCGTGGTCATCCACCCCGTGGCATTCTCGTCTCCCAAGGCCACCCTCTCGGGCGAAGGGCTCGCGCGCACCGACCAACGATGGTTGATGCCTACCAACCCGCGCTCCCATTCCAGCGACGTCACGGGGCCGCCGGCAGGTCCCACGCTCCTGATGACCACGGCGGGCACGTGATGCGTGCGATTCGTGAAGCGCAGTTCCCAGTGCGTCGCATCGAGCCTGGACCAGGTGGCCTCGTAATAGGGTGTCTGCGTGGCGATGGCCGGCACCTGCGGGTGAGCGGACGGCACGAACTCCTGGTGGATCTCATGCAAGGGGATCGTCTTGCTGGTCACCACGGGATTGCCCTTGTCATCACAGAGCCAGAGCGACACGCCAAAACTGGATAGCTGCGGGCTAAAGTCTCCGCCGGGCTCATGGTAAGCCGTCCCGCCTTCCGGAGCGCCGGGTACCGCAAGCGGCACATGCCCGACCGATCGCGGCCACAAGCGATCGGGATCCTGGCGCATCATGTCGGTCATCAGGTGGCGTTGCGGCGTGAATTGCATGGCCTGGTCTCTGGCCGTTTGAAACTGCTGCCAATTGTTCACCGCGACAGAGACGGCGAGCAGTCCCGTCAGCGCCACGACCACACGACGGCCCGATCCGAGCGTGCCCAGCGCCCCCACCGCCAAGAGGAGAGGAACGAAATTCAGACTGTACGTAAAGGTCTCTTCGCCGTAGAGCAGGTGCAGCACCAATTCGAACGCCAGCAGGCCGCCCAACACCTGCCGGAATCTGAGCTGGCGCCCCGATGTCACCAGGCGCCACCCGCCGATGAGGAACAGGGCCGACCAAAGGCCGACGGCGAACAGGCTCAAGAGCCCGGCCGACCCAGGCCTGGAAAACTGGAAGGTGAGGCGTTCGGGCAGCCGAAACGAATCGTCCGTGGCCTTGACGTAGGCGTCGTCCTCCATGAGTCCCACATGGGGTGCCACGACGCTATGAAAGAAGAACGAGGAGAGTACCTTCAACGGTCCCCCGGCTTGCGGATGGTTGATGAACGACTCCTCGCCGCGTGCGCCGATGAAAAACTCCGCCGTCGGAAAGATGATTTTTTGCACTCCCCACAGCAGCACCACCACACAGAGGGCATTGACGGACAGTTGTACCGCCTGCTTCCACGGCCAGCGTGCGAGCGTCATCAACAGGCCGGCCATCCAGTTGGTGACCGTGACGCTCAGGCTGAAGGCGCTGGCCACGACATAGGCCGCCGCTCCGAGCGGACGGCGCTCGGTGTAGAGGACGAGCAGGAGCGTCAGCATGATCGACAAGGAGCCCCAGGTATAGGAATTGGGAATCGGAAGCCAGAAGAGGGACGAGGCACTGGCAAGGCCCAGCAGGGTGAAAATGAAGGCATCGAGCCTGCGACAGCCGATCAGGCGAACGAGGGCATACAGGGCCCCCGCCCACAGGCCGGCCACGAGCGCGCTGAGCAAGACGGCGGCCTGCAGAGGATCGAGACCCAGCCCCTGCTTGAGCAGATACACGGGCACGAAGGTGATGAGCGAGAACAGGGGGTGGACCGAGGTGCGGTAGTGATCGTCCTGCACGCGGGTCATATTCGACACTTCGCGGAGTGTGTCCGCCTCGAACCAAAGGTCCATGGACTGCAGGAGAAACGGCGGAATCCTGCTCACAATCGCGAGACAACCCACGCTCACCACCACCGCCAGGAGTCCCGCCACCAGCCAATCTCGACGATCCCATTCCCACGGGTCTGCGGTGCGCCCGCACCCGGACGGCCGGCGCAGCTCCCCGCAATCCTGCGCGGCATGCGGGGGACCATGGGTCTGCGCGCGGTGAGAACGATGGAGTTGTGCGTGATCCATAGGTACGAGCGCCCTGCTGAAACAATACCGCCGCTAAAAAAATACCGGCCCGTCATGCAGTCTGGTGGCTGCAATGCCAAATGGAGTCGCTGTGAGGGAAGTGGGACCGGTATCTGGGATTAGAAAAGAACGACTCTATGTTCTTAACAGACGAAAGCGGGCGGTGCAACCAGGCAAGCCGGAATAGATCCGTTTCGATCGTTGGCGCTCTTTGGCGCGTGAAACTGTTTCGACCATGCGACAGTCACCCCGCTTAAAACCCGACGGACAGGCCCACCGTTCCCTGCAGGGCGGTTCGATCGGATGGGCCGACGAACTCCGTGCCGATGCCGCCGTCGAGCACCATGCGCGAGGTCAATTGGTGGCGAATTCCGACCTCGACGCCGGTGTGGTTGCGCAGGCCCTGGAGATCGGACTGACGGGTGTAGATGCTGACGATCAACGTGTCACGAAAACTGTTCGGATACCCAAGGGGGTAACTCACTGCCGCGACAGCACGATAGGCGCCGGGCCGCTCCTGTCCCTGCGGCGAACCGATCACGGTATACCCGGCATTGAGGTGCGCCCGGAGATGTCCGAACGAGCGTGTGAGGATGCCGGTGACCTGGGTATCCACCCCCTTCGAATTGACGCCGGTCGGCAGGTCCGCCTCCACGCGTAGGGCCAGCGCCGGGAGCATGATCGTCTCCGTATTGAAGTTATACAGCACGCCCAGGTGGAGATCGCCCGACTTGTTGGCACCGACGATCGAACGGGGATCGGTGAACAGGTCGCCTTGAATCTCGATCTGCGTATTGTCGAAGGCGCCGTAGATGATCTGCGGTTGAAACGTGACGCTGGTCCGCCCCGTTCGACGGTCGTTGAAGCGCACGCCGCCCTCTAGCCCGATCTCGCCCTTCGGCACTGGGTACGCGTCTTCCATTCCGATCGGCCGGTTGGGATCGAGGTTGTCATGGTCCAACGCCGCTGCCGACGCCCCTGTCAAGACCGCCGCACAGGCCAGCATGCGAATCAGAATTATTGTGAGCGCCGGTTTCAATGGTGATGCTCCTCGCCGGATGCGGCGCGCTCGATCATCGGATTCGTCGCATCGGCGCTCGCGAGGTAGTAGTTGTTGAGTACTCGATAGATCTCGGCGCGCTTCGCCTCCCACGTCGGCAGCCGTTCGCTGGTGAGAATGTCACTGATGTTGTCGTGCAGCATGTGCAGATTGTCGAAGATGTTGGCCAACTCCGGATACCGAGCGGCAAAGTCCTGGCTGTAGTCCGCCGTCAGCGGCATGAAGGTCCAGTGCACCGGCGGACGCGCGAGGTAGCCGCGATACGTGACGAGGATCGGCCTCACCGCCTGCGTTTTCGCTGCGAGATCGGGAGCGGCCTGCAAGGGGCCATACACGGCCACCTGCAGATAGTGATAGGACCAGATGGTCGCATTAAAGAGGGGAAACCGCTGCCTGAACGCGCGCGAATAGGGGAACTGATCCAGCCGACGGTGGTCCAGACGCTTCGAGGTGATCGCGTAGGCGCTGCGTCGGTAATAGGCCAGTACGTCGCGGATCGCTCGGTCTTTGTCCGGCTCGTCGGACACGACAATGTCATACGTCGCCCGATGCAGGGCATGCGCTTCGTCGAACGTGTTTTGCGCCCGCCACGCCAGCTTCATGTAGGTCGGCGCAATGGCTTCCTCGTTGGGATTCAACCGAGGTTTCGTGGCGATGAACGCCAGGGTTTCCTTGCGCGCGCGCTCCTCGATCGCAGGCACGTCCGACCCACCCGTCAGCAACAAATTCTCGTAGAGATTGGAATGGCCGAAGTCCACGCCGTTGAACTCGCTGTCGAGTTCGGCAAGGTCCTCCCGCAATGCGAAATTCCAGAGCGCGCGATAGTAGAATCGTTTATCGCGGGGTTCGAACTGGGTACAGGCGGCGAGCGTGACGGCGGTGACCGCCGTCACGATGAGGATCATGATCCGCATGGGCGACCGTACGCCTCCTCAGCCATGGTGGTGGGCATGGACGAGCGCATGCCCCTTGCCCCTCGCGATCAACCAACGGTTCACCGGAAGTGCCACGACTCCAGCGAGGAGCAACGCGACGCCCAAGCTCCCCCAAAACAGGGGATCGCCCAGCCCCGCTTCCATCGCGCCGGGAATCACCATCATTATGGCATTGTCCGCCAACTCCATCGTCGCCATGGACAGGGTGTCCGATGCCAGGGCCAGTGAGAGCGCCGTTCCCCAGGCCATGCCGGACCGGCGCAGAGGCCACAGCGTCATGGCGTACCCAAAGACGAAGGCCAGGAAGACGGCCAGCCCGACCGTCGGCCAATTGCCCCATCCCAGAGCGGTCCCCAGGACCATGCCCAGCACTTCCCCGATCGTGCAACCGGTCAAGCAATGGAGGGTCGCTATGAGGGCCGTGCGGTTGAGGGACGCACCGCCATCTCCGCTCGCTCGGTGGCAATGCTGATGAGGAACCTCATGGTGAGTGGCTTCATTCGCGAGGATCGCTGTGCTTGCTTCGTGTGTAACCATCATCCCCTCCCTGCCAGTGGTTGATCATGTCCTTGCAGCCCTACAGACGGAGCGGAAGACGGAATCTTACAGTGCCGATTTTCGAGGTGCGAAATGGGCCGATGCGAGGGGAACGGCTGTTACTCGCAGGTGCAATTCAAGCAGCCATGCCGAGTGCAGACACCGCAGGATCGCTCCAGGGCGGTCCGCAGGGCTTGCCGCGCACGATGGAGGCGCACGGTGAGATTGTTGACCGTCACCGCCAACTCATCTGCCACGGCCGCAGGTGGTTGACCGTCGAGATCGATCCGCCGGATTAGGTCGGCATAGGCGGGACGCAAGGACGGGAGGAGGCGCTGGAGGCAGGCGCAGATCGTCGGACGCAACTCATCCAGGGCCGGGGTCCGGTCCTCACCGGCGGTGACGAGTTCCTGCAAGAGGGCATCGGTTTTTCTGTTCTCCGCGGCCCGAGACCGATAGGTATCGATAATGGCATTGCGGAGGATGCGATAGAACCAGGCGACGACGTGCTCCGTCTGTGGGCGGGCATGTTGCCGCTCGACGGCCCGCAAGAGGCTTTGCTGCAGGATATCTTCGGCCAAGGCTTCGTCCGACAGACGCCGGCGGACGAAGGCCCGAAACTCGGACTCGTGGCTCAGCAGGTCCTGAAGGATCTGCTTCCACTCCTGCCCTGCAGAATTCCCCATCTTCCATTCCTCCCACCGAAATCCGACTGCCCATCCGATCCATGACTCCGCTTGTACCAAAATACGTCGATCTTGCCAACGGCCCCCTGTTCAGTCGTGACACAAGGCCGCAAAAGGGCTTGATATGACCATTCGAGACATGCTTGACTGGCACGACAGTGTTCTCGCTTGGTTGGATGGAGGGTTTGCATGCCGCATGGAATGGTTCGTGGTTTCTGGGTCCTCGCCGTCCTGCTCCTCTCACTTCCTTCTCACGCCGCCGACATCCCGGACACCGTTCTCGCCCCCCTGAAATCCCTCGTGGGAGAGTGGAAGGGGACCGACAGCGAAGGCAAAGTCTATAGGGTTACCTATGCCTACAGCTCGGGCGGCACCAGTCTGACGGAGACCTTCGTTCCGCCGGACACCCCCCCCATGACGACCATGTATTACGGCGACGGCGAGCAACTGATGTTGACCCACTACTGCTCTCTCAACAATCAGCCGCGCCTGCGCACGAACTGGCCGAAGGAGACGGACAAGGAGCGCCCGTTGGTGTTCACCTTCCTGGACGCCACCAACCTCAAGAACCCGAGCGACGTGCACATGCATCAGTTGACCATCGAGATCAAAGACCACGACCATTTCACCCAAACCTGGATCTTGAGCAAGGCCGGGAAGGACGTGCCGAAAACCTATACCTTCGAGCGCGTGAAGTAAGGTCTTCACGGACCGCCGCCCCTCACAGGAGTACCCCATGCCGTCACCAACTCCGCAGGAAGTGATCGACTCGCAACGTCAGGACTGGAATCGCGTCGCCGCCGGGTGGGACAAGTGGGATCAGTTTTTCAATCGTAACATGACCTTCATCAACCACCGTCTGGTGGCCGATGCGCGGCTGCGGCCTGGGTTGCGGGTCTTGGATCTGGGGTCGGGGACGGGATACCCGGCCCTGCTGGCCGGTGAGGTCGTGGGACCAGAGGGCAGCCTCGTCGGGATCGATCTCGCCGACTCCATGTTGGAGGTGGCGCGACGGAAGGCGAAGGAGCGGGGGCTCACCCACGTGACCTTCCGCACCGGCGATGTGACGGCCTTACCGTTTGAAGGCGGGTCGTTCGACGCCGTCATCAGCCGATTCTGTTTGATGTTTTTACCGGAGATCCCCAAGGCGATTGCGGAGATCGTGCGGGTGTTGAAACCGGGAGGCTATGTGTCGGCGGCTGTGTGGGCCGGACCGGATAAGAATCCCTATCTTCGGATTCCCATGGACATCATCAAGACCATCATTCCCTTGCCGCCTCCCGACCCTGAGGCGCCCGGTATCTTTCGGCTCGCTCGCCCCGGCGACCTGGCCGGCATGTATGGGCGGGCCGGTCTGACGGGAGTGTGTGAGGAAGAATTTACCGCCGAGGTGACGTTCGCCACGGCGGAGGAATTCCTCCGGAGTTTGATGGATGTTGCCGCGCCGATTCAAAACTTGTTCGCGAAGCTGACGCCGGATCAACGGACGCAGGCGGAACAGGGGATCATCTCTGCCGTGAACGACCACCGACGGCCGCAGGGCATCGTGCTCCCCATAGCCGTCCGGTTGGTCGGCGGGCGCAAGGCCGGTTAGTCCTTCATTTTTTCTTTCAGCTCGTTCACTTTGCCCTTGGCGCGCTCACCCGCGCCCTTGACCTTGCCCTTGGCCCGTTCCAATTCGGCCTTGGCGTCATTGCCCTTCATCTCTTCCTTCAGCGCCTTTGCCTCGCCCTTCATCTCTTCGAACTCGGCCTTCGCCTCCCCCTTCCCCTTTTCGATCTGGGCCTTTACCTCACCCGCCCCGGCATTGAGCACGAATCCCGACAACATGCAGATCGACACGATTGCTGCGGTGATGACTGTACGCATGGCCCCTCCGACTGTAAGTGGTGAACTGCTGGTACGGTTCTACTCCTGTGGAGCACCGGCCCGAACTGGTCAAATCCCTAGTTGCAAGCCGACCCGCCCCCAGGCGAAATCGTCCTTGAATTCATCGTGCGAATTGACCAAGCTTGCCTCTCGTCCCATACGTAGGGCAAGCTCCCAACAGGAAGGAGGCCGTTCATGCGACAGATCCTCTATGCCGGCGTCATCGGCGTGTTGCTGTTGAGTTCCGGTGGGTGCAGTTACTTGTTTTACCCCCAGGCCAAGGAGTTCGCCGAACGGGCCAAGGGCGCCGACAACGTCGAGACCCTGCTCAACCTGACGGCGATGATGGAGTCCAGCGCCAAGGCCGCGCAAAGCGGATCGGGCCATGACCAGGGCCTGCGCGATCTGCACAACCAGTTCCATGCCTTTGACGACTCGCTCTGCGCGGTGGACAAGACCAGGCGCGAGACACCTGCCTTTGCGCTTGCGGTGACCCACAACAAGGAGCTCTGGGCCATCTTCAAACGGACGTGGAAGTTCAAGGACGAGCAGCCACAGCGGAGCCAACACCTTGAGCTGTTCGCCACGGAAGTGCGCGAACTGCGCGAGACCTTGCAGAAATTGAATTGACCGGAAGCGGCCCTCTCCCCCTCGCCCGTCACGCAGGGGAGGCCGCAACCAAGGAACGGTCCCCATGCCGCGTATCGGCTCTCAGGCCGGCAGACCCGCTCCCCGCGGACTGCCGGCACTCCTCATTGGGACCCGCAAGGGTGCGTTCATCTTGCAGGGAGACGAGGCACGACGGCGCTGGGCCCTGTCCGACCCGATCTTTCTCGGTCATCGCGTCCACCATCTGGTGATGGACCCGCGGGACGACCACACTTTACTGATGGCCTGTCGCGCACCGGGCCTTGGCCCCACGGTCTTCCGCTCCGTCGACCGGGGAATGAGCTGGACCGAGGCGTCGGCCCCGCCGATCTTCTCCAACTCCCTGCGCAGCCTGCCGGAGTTGACGATCGACCATGTCTGCTGGCTATTGCCCGGCCACCCCCGTGAACCGGGTGTCTGGTACGCCGGTACTTCTCCGCAGGGCCTCTTCCGCTCGGAAGACGGTGGCGTCAGTTGGTCGGGCGTCAACGGGTTCAACGAGCACCCCCTCCGTATCGAATGGACCGGAGGAGACCGACCGGGTGCGACCCTGCACTCCATTCTGGTCGACCCGAGAGATCGGACGCACCTCTACATCGGGCTGTCCTGCGGCGGGGTCTTCGAAAGTTTCGACTGCGGCGTCTCCTGGTCCCCGCTCAACCAGGGCTGTCGCGCCGACTTCCTGCCCGTCGCCGACCCGGCGTTCGGCCATGACCCCCACTGCGTACAACTCCACCCCTTGATGCCCGATCGCCTGTATCAACAGAATCCCTGCGGCGTGTACCGCATGGATCGCTCCGACGGCCGATGGGTCCGCATCGGCGAAACCGTGCCGGCGGAGGTCGGGGATGTGGGCTTCCCGATCCTGTTGCATCCCCGCGATCCCGATACGGTCTGGATCTGTCCGATGGATGGAGGGGCGTTGTGGTCCAGGGTAAGCCCGGGAGGCAAACCGGCCCTCTATGTCACCCGCGATGGCGGCAAAAGCTGGGCGAGACAGGCCAAGGGATTTCCAACCGCACAGGCCTGGTGGACGGTGAAGAGGCAGGCGCTGACCTGTGACGACTACGAGCCGCTCGGGCTGTATCTCGGCACGACGAGCGGAGAGGTGTGGGGCAGCCGCACCGACGGAAACCAATGGAGCTGCCTAGCCCGCCACCTGCCGGACGTTGAATCCATCCAGGCCGTGAGGTTCCCGCACGAAACCATCAGCCTGCCATCGGCGGCAAGGCGGTGACACGGATGAGCCCGGCGCGTCGAACCAGCGTCGATAGTTTCATGACGTTCGTGTTGGAGCAGCTGTGCGCCGATCGCCTCGTGACCTGCCGCGCCATGTTCGGCGGGTATGGCCTTTACTATGGGACCACCTTCTTCGGCATCATCCACAAGGGGCGGCTGTTTTTTCGAACCAACGACGTGACCCGCCGGGCGTACCTTGCGCGCGGGATGCAACCGTTTCGCCCACATCCCAGACAGACGTTGAAACGGTATCTCGAAGTCCCGGTGGAGGTCGTGGAAGATCGCGAGCAACTCACCTGCTGGGCCACCCAGGCGGTGACGCTGCCCACGGCACAGCTGGCATTACCGTTCACGCCGTCCGCCTAAACCCATGTCCATGAAGAAACCTTTCCTGGCGGCGCCGCACCTCTGGACCATCGGCCATTCCACCCGCTCGGCCGATGGGTTCCTCCAGCTCCTCACGACCCATGGCATCCGGCTCCTCGTCGACGTTCGCCGCTATCCAGGCTCACGACGGTTTCCGCATTTTTATGCCGATCAATTGGCCGAACGGCTGACCAGGGCGGGATTGTCGTACGAGCATCTGCCGGCCTTAGGCGGCCGACGGCCAGCTCGTGCCGACTCGATGAACCTCGGTTGGAGAAATGCGAGCTTTCGCGGTTATGCCGACTACATGGAGACGGACGCGTTTCAGCGAGCCCTCGACCGGCTGGCAGCCCTCGGCAGAGAAACGCCTGCAGCCGTCATGTGCGCGGAAGCCGTACCTTGGCGCTGCCACCGCTCACTGATCGCCGATGCTCTCCTGGTCCGCGGCTGGGAAGTGCTCCACATCATGGGGGGCAATCAGGTCCTGCCGCACCAGCTCCCGGCGTTTGCCGTGGTGCAGGGGGAGCGGCTCCTCTATCCGGCAACGGCTGAGCCGGACTCAGCACCGCGGCTGTTCTAACCCAGGTACTTCGTTGCGTTCTCTCGTATGTTGCGGCAGACTGCCCGGCCATGGCCTACCGTCTCGCGGCCGATCTCGTGCTGCTACTCCATCTGGCATTCGTCCTGTTCGTCGTCGCGGGAGGATTCCTGGTTCTGAAGTGGCCGCGCCTGGCATGGCTGCATGTGCCGGCCGCACTCTGGGGAGCCTTGGTGGAATTCACCGGGTGGGTCTGCCCGCTGACCCCGCTCGAGTCGTCACTGCGGGTTCTCGGCGGCGCCTCAGGGTATGAGACCGATTTCATCGATCAATACTTGGCTCCTTTGCTGTACCCTTCGGCGCTCACTCGCGAGGTTCAAGTGCTGCTGGGCGCGGGCGTGGTACTGATCAACGCGCTGATCTATGGGAAAGTCTGGCGGAGAAGGTGAATGAAGCTCGCCGCCCCCCGGCACAAGATCGGATCGATAGGCATCAGGGCGACGGCCCGACGTGATCAGGCAACCGACTCACTGGCGTCCGCCTTGTCCGACTCCTGCGGCTCCGCGGCGATTTGCGCCATCAACCGCTCCCTGAGAGCAGGAGGAGGCGCAAAAAGCGGTTCATCGAGCAGAACAGGTTCGTCCGCACTCGACGGCGGCGAATGATGCCCCTCTGTTCTCGCCGGTTCAGCCATTCGCTCATTCCTCGCACAAAACCCTTCAGAAACTCTATCACCGGCTTCTTCCTCGCAACGCGACTTTTTTCATCTGCGGCAATCCAACGAGCGATCTAAGGTCCCGGAGCGCGAGAAGAACGAGTTACTGGGCGCCTTGGGCCCGATGAAAAGCGATATCGTCGAAAAGCCCACCGCCACGCAGCCGAGTAACAGTGATTGGAGTACACGGTACGCCGCGATGGACGGACAGGAATGGGCCGCCCTGTTCTAACTGACTGATGCCCCGGCAGGAGGTCTCATCGGACCTCCTGCCGGGGCAAGTCTCCTGCACGGCCTACCTCGCCCGCGTGAGGCCGACATTGACTCCCGATGAGGAGAGTTGTTACTACAATATGACCTGCCACGTCTTCGAAGGAGTACATCCCATGTCTATCGACGATATCACCCAGAAAGTCAGCGACCGGTATGCCCGCGCCGCCGGCTCAGGGGAACAGATGTGTTGCCCGACCGGGTACAACTTTGAAGACCTGCGTTCCTTCATTCCCGACGAGGTGCTAAAGATTTCCTATGGGTGCGGCACGCCGGCGGGCCTGGACAACGTGCGGACCGGCGAGACGGTGCTGGATATCGGCTCAGGCGGAGGGATCGACTGTTTTGAGGCGGCCCGCCGTGTCGGACCGAGCGGCCGAGTCATCGGCATCGACATGACCGACACCATGTTGGAAATCGCCCGTCGCAATGCGCCCCTGGTCGCAGCCAATTTGGGCTATGGGGCCTCGAACGTGGAGTTTCGGAAGGGCATGGCCGACGCGATGCCGATCGCCGATGCGAGCGTGGATCTGATCATTTCTAATTGTGTCATCAATCTGGCTCCCGATAAACACAAGGTCTTCCGCGAGATGTATCGCGTGATCAAGCCCGGCGGGCGTTTCACCATTTCGGACATCGTCTCCGATCAAGTCGTGCCGCAATACCTGGTGCATGACAGCGCCAAATGGGGCGATTGCCTGTCTGGTGCCTTACAGGTGCAGGATTATATCGGCGGCATGGTCGATGCCGGGTTCCGCGGGATCCACCAGGTCAAGGCCATGCCCTGGCAATCGATCGACGGCATTCATTTTCTGTCGGTCACGCTGACCGGGTACAAACTCCCCGTCCCTTCCGCGAGCAGCGCCTCTCTCTATGCCACCCTCCGCGGCCCCTTCTCGGCCGTCACCGATGAGTGGGGACAGCGGTACCAACGTGGCATCCCGCAGGTGATCGACGCCGCTCAAGCCCAGCTACTCGATACGGAGCCGTTCCGTTCGCTCTTCGTGATCGGCTCCTCACCCGTTCCCCTCGATGCTGCGGATCCTCGCTGGTGCGCCATTCTGCCGGAGGAGGCTCCCTGCGTGTGGCAAGGCGACTATGCCGTTCTCGGCGGGGCGGTCATCCATGCGGAGGACGACGACCACCACCACTACTATCGCGGCGTCCCGCTGGAGATTTGCTCCAAGACCCGAAAAGTACTCTCGACAGAGGAATATCGCCCTCACTTCATCATCTACAATCGATCGTCGACCGGAGTCGAAGGAACGGCCATCACCTGTAGCGCGACGGGGGGCTGCTGCTGAACATGGCCGGCCTGAGCCTTCTTGCGCGGCGGGATCCCCTGGCAGCGCCTTCTGAGCAGTTACGCCTGTTAACCGAAAACCAGGTCTGCCCTTCCTTTGACCAGGCGCTTGATCGCGCAGGTCTCTTTCCGCTCCACGTCACGGGCCTTACGACGTTACAGGTCAATGTCGGGAAGCTCTGCAACCAAACCTGCCGACACTGCCATGTCGACGCGGGGCCTGACCGCACCGAGGTCATGACGAGGGAGACCATGGACCTCTGCTTGCGCGCCTTGGCCCAGACCGAGATTCCCACGCTCGACATTACGGGAGGCGCTCCCGAGCTGAATCCACACTTTCGCTGGCTGGTGGGACAGGCACGATCGCTGGGCCGCCATGTGATGGATCGCTGCAATTTGTCCGTGCTGCTCGTGCCGTCTCAGGCGGACTTGGCGGAGTTCCTGGCGCAGCATCGCGTAGAGGTCGTTGCCTCTCTGCCCTCCTACCGGGCTTCGCAGACGGACGCACAACGTGGCGAGGGCATCTTCGACAAATCGATGGAGGCCCTGCGGCGACTGAATCAGGTGGGATACGGCCGAGAAGGGACGGGCCTCATCCTGGATTTGGTCTACAATCCGGTTGGAGCGTTCCTTCCGCCCAAACAGGAGGCGATCGAGGCCCAGTTCCGCAAAGAGCTGACCACTCGTCACGGCATCAGTTTTACGCGGCTCTATACGATCACGAACATGCCCATCAGTCGCTTCTTGGAGTTTCTGGTCGACAGCGGCAACTTCGAGGGCTACATGGAACGGTTGGCGGCGGCCTTCAATCCCGCCGCGGCGGCCGGCGTCATGTGTCGTTACACACTCTCGGTGGGATGGGACGGCACACTCTACGACTGCGACTTCAACCAAATGTTGGACTTGCCGGTCTCGCTGCAGGCGCCACGGCATATTCGGGACTTTGACCCGGATCGCTTGCAGCACCGTCCTATCGTCACCAACAATCACTGCTACGGCTGCACGGCAGGGAGCGGGTCCTCCTGCGGTGGGGCAGTCACCTCCTAAAGCCGCATACCCCTGAGGGCCGGCCCTCCTGAGCCGCCGTTACTCTTCGGCCTCCGATGTGTCCAGAAACCGCTTGATCCGGTCGCCGATTTCATCGCGTACTCGCCGAAAGAGGGCTCGGCTGGATTCGGGCGAGTCCGTGCTCGCAGCCGGATCGTCGAAACTCCAGTGGAGCACATGCGTCGTCCCAGGCCACACCGGGCAGGACTCCTTCGCACGGTCACACACCGTAATCACATGGTCGAACGTCTGCGACCTGAATTCCGATACATGCTTCGAGCGCTGCTGTGAGACATCGATTCCCACCTCGGCCATTGCCGCGACCGCTCCCGGATTCAGCCCGACCGGTTGCGTGCCTGCGCTGAACACCTCGAACCGGTCCCCTGCCAGACGCCGCAGCCATCCTTCAGCCATTTGGCTCCTGGCGGAATTTCCTGTGCAGAGAAACAACACCCGCTGCTTCATCCTGCAACCTCCTGCGCAAACCAAGACCTGGTGCTATTGCACAGACTACAGACCGACAACATCACCGGCACCTCGACCAGCACCCCCACCACCGTCGCCAAGGCCGCACCCGACTCCGGACCGAACAGGGCAATGGCCGTGGCGACCGCCAACTCAAAAAAATTACTCGCGCCGATCAACGCGCCGGGGGCCGCGACGGTATGAGGAACTCGCCACCGATGCATCAGACCATAGGCCAACCCCGCATTCAGGTACACCTGCAACAGAATGGGCACCGCTATCAGCAACACATGACCGGTCTTGTTCAGGATGTTCTGCGCTTGGAAAGCAAAAATCAGTACCAATGTCAGCAGCAGCGCCGCAATTGTCACCGGTGCGAACCGCGGCAAACAGACTTCCTCCAGCCATCGTCGACCATGTTGCCGCACCAGCCGCGCTCGAAGCGCCGAGCCGATCGCCAAGGGAATCACGATGAACGTGACGACCGAGTAGACCAGCACATCGAACGGAACGGCCAAGGACGACGCGCCGCTGACCAGCAGCCCGACGATGGGCGCAAACAACACCAGCATGATGAGATCGTTGACGGCCACCTGGACGAGCGTATAGGCAGGATCACCGTCCGTCAGGTAACTCCAGACAAACACCATCGCAGTACAGGGAGCAGCCGCCAAAATAATCGTTCCAGCGATGTATTGATCGGCCTCCGACGGGGTGATCCAGACTGCAAAGACGTATCGGAAGAACAGCCAGGCCAAGAACGCCATGGAAAAGGGTTTGACCAGCCAATTCACGAACAACGTGATGAACAGCCCAGCGGGACGTTGTCCCACATCACGGATCGCCCCAAACTCGACCCTCATCATCATCGGCACGATCATGAGCCAAATCAGGAGCGCAATGGGGAGATTGATATGGCTTCCCTCCCAAACCTCAGCATCCCTGAGGCCGGCAACGACACCGGGCGCGGCCTGCCCAAGCAAGACACCCACCACCATACACACAGCAACCCAGAGGGTCAGGTAGCGCTCAAAGAATGACACAGTGCCTCTCCTTATGGTTGAACAACCGCCGGGTGGCTCCCAGCCGCAACCATCGGCTTCTTGGCTCGGATAAAGGCGCTCATGAATTTCCCCTCGACTTGGGCAATCAAGAGGTCACTGGTCAGCTCCGTGCCGACGAGGGACGCCTTCACATCATCGGCATGGTAGATACGGGTCGGCTCAACCCCGACCTCCATAAAGCCGGTTTGACGGAGCAGCTCGCGATATTCCGACTCCTCCAGTGCCCCGGCGACACACCCTGCCCACAATTCAAGGTTCCGGCGAATCTCACTCGGCACCGCTCCCTTCACCACGATGTCGGACAGCGCTAGCCTCCCGCCGGGACGCAAAACGCGAAACGCCTCGGCGGGCCAAGGCCGTCGGGTTACCACAGCCCAACGAAGCAGCTACCGCATCAGCCGGCACCCCTCCGCGTTCCTCCTCCGAATACAGGTTGGAGGTATAGGATCGATCTTCGTCAACGCCGGCGACGCCCCACAACAGGCACTGCCGCCGCTGGTCGCCCGTTCGGCCGCCGCCCCGTATTTTTCCTTCACGAGTTTTCGAATGGTTTCGGCATCCATGGTCGAACCTCCCTTGCATCAATCAAGTTTTATTGATACATCGCATCAAAAAAAATCAGCCGCAGCTTGCGGCACGACGAGACCGTTTCTGCAGCCTAAATGACTCGACTAGCCCGCTCAATTCCTCGATCACATCGGTGTTCAGACTGTAGTACATCCACCGCCCGTCACGACGATCCACAATGACGCCCGCGTCCTTGAGAACCTTCAGGTGAAACGACAGCCTGGATTGTCCGGCCTGCAGATGATCCGTCAGTTCGCACACACAGCACTCCCCACCGCGCAATTCGTCGAGGATGTCGAGGCGAGTCTGGTCGGCAAGCGCGTGAAACAACGCCGCCGCTCGCGCCGGATTTTTCATTGCCGTCCCTCTCATCACAGTTGCCATCATATATCAATATTTATTGATATGTCAAATACGGCCATTGATAAGTGTTGCTCGCCGCATCCCACTTTGCTAAGGTGGAACACTGATGCCCTCACGATGACTTGGAAGTGAGTCGAGATATGGTCTGGGACCCGAAAGATCCGTGGAGCAAGAAGGGCGACGATTTGGACGAGGCCTTCCAACAGGCCAAGGGCCAACTACGCAACTTATTGCCATCCGGCGGATTCCGCAATCTGCTGATTGTCGCCCTGACGATCTTCCTGATCTGGCAGAGCGCCTTCATCGTGGCGCCGGATGAAGAAGGAGTCGTCAAACGATTCGGCGTCCCGGTCCGTGTCGTCGATCCGGGACCCCACCTCAAGATTCCAGTGCTCGAAACCGTCTTGCAGCCGAAGGTGGCTAAACTCCATCGAGTGGAAGTCGGCTTTCGCACCGATCGACAGGGTCGCCAGCAGATGATCCCGCAGGAAGCCTTGATGCTGACCGGTGACATGAACATCTTGGCCATAGAGTTCATCGTCCAATATAAAATCAAAAGCTCCCGTGAATACCTCTTCAACGTCGCCGACATTCATGACACGATCGGGAAAGCAGCCGAGGCCTCGATGCGGGAAGTGATCGGCAAGAGCAAGATCGACGAAGCCCTCACCACCGGTAAAGCGCAGATTCAACAGGACACACAGGAACTGCTTCAGCGTATCTTGGACGAGTATAAAACCGGCCTGCAGGTCGCTGCGGTCCAACTGCAGGACGTGGATCCCCCAGAGGCCGTGGCCGCAGCGTTCAAGGATGTGACCAACGCTAAAGAGGACCGCGAAAAGCTGATCAACCAGGCGCAGGGCTATCGCAACGACATCATCCCCAAAGCCAAAGGCGAAGCGGCTCAGCTCGTCAATCAGTCAAAGGGCTATGCGCAGGCCCGCCTCAATCGAGCCCAAGGCGAAGCCAATCGATTCCAGGCGACACTCAAGGAATATCACCAGGCCAAGGACATCATCAGCAAGCGCATCTATATCGAAACGCTGGAGGAGATCCTACCCACGATCGACAAGGTGATCATGGACGGCAAGGGAGGCGAACGTGTGCTGCCCTATTTGCCGCTCGACCGTTTTTCGAAGCCCGCCCACTCCACCCCTGCGCAGGAGCCGACTCCATGAGCAAACAAGGAATCATGGTGGCACTGATCGGCATTGTCGTCGGTCTCTTCGTCTTGGGCGCCTCTCCGTTTTATGTCGTCGACGTGACGCAGAACGCCATCGTCGTTCAATTGGGTAAACCAGTCCGAAACGTGACCGAAGCCGGTCTGTATCTAAAAATGCCCTTCATCGAGGAGGTGACCTACTTCGACAAGCGCCTGCTGGACTACGATTCCAACGCCCAGGATGTCATTACACAGGACAAGAAGACCCTTCTCCTTGATAATTTCGCCAAGTGGCGAATCACCGATCCGCTCAAGGTGTATCAGGCATTTCAGAGTCAACGCGGCGCACTCCAACGCCTGCACGACATCATCTATTCGGAGCTGCGAGTGGAATTGGGGCGGCATGACCTTGCGGAGATCGTCTCCTCCGCTCGGGCACAGCTGATGGCCGTCGTCACTCAGCGGGCTAACGAGAAGGCCTCGGCCTATGGGATCGAGATCCAAGATGTCCGCATCAAACGCGCCGACCTCCCGGAGCAGAATGAGAAGGCGGTGTTCGCCCGCATGCAGGCAGAACGTGAGCGGCAGGCCAAGCAATACCGTGCCGAGGGTGCGGAGGAGTCTCAAAAGATCAAGTCCGAAGCTGAAAAGGACCGCGAGATCATTCTCGCCGAGGCCTACCGAGAGGCGGAGGAGATTCGCGGGGGAGGCGATGCCAAAGCCTTTCGAATCTATGCGGAAGCCTACCGCCAGGATCCGCACTTCTTCGAGTTCACCCGAACGATGGAAGCCTACCGAAAGACCCTCAAGGATCGAACCACCCTAGTGGTCAGCCCAGACTCGGAGTTCTTACGGTACCTCAAGCAGCGCTAGTTCGATCAGGCCAGCCCCGTGATTTCCCCCGAGCGCGGGTCGAAGTCGATCCGTTCCCCAACCGGCTTCTTAGGCAACCCCGGCATCAGCTGGATTCCCGAACAGACCGCCGTCAAAAAACCCGCGCCGGCCAGGATTCGAACTTCTTGAATGGGGACGGTAAAACCCGTCGGGCGCCCCTTGAGCGCCGGATCATGAGAGAGGGAAAGCGGCGTTTTCGCCATACAAATGGGAAGCTGCGCAAACCCCAATCGAGTTGCAAGTTCGATATCCCGCTCCGCCTGAGGGAGAAACGAAACCCCGGACGCACCATACATCCTGGTCACGATAGTTTCGATTTTCTTCTTGATGGGCCACGCCACATCGTAAAGCGGGGCAAACTTGCTGCCTTGCCGTGCCACCTCAACGACGGCCCGCGCCAATTCCTCTGATCCTCGACCTCCATTCGCCCAATGGGTCGAGATCGCCGCCGCCTCGGCACCCGCCGACTTGGTCCGTTCGCATACCCAACGTAGTTCTTCGGGAGGGTCGTCCTTAAAGGCGTTGACGGCCACGACGACAGGGACACCATGCGCCCGCACGTTGGCGATATGTTGCTCAAGGTTGGCGAAACCCCGTTCCAATGCCTCCTGATTGGGCCCCGTTAAGCCCGGTGGCAAGGGAACCCCCGATTTCACCGTGCCGCCCCCTCCGTGGAGTTTGAGGGCCCGAAGCGTCGCCACGACCACCCCCACGTCCGGGTGAAGTCCGGATACGCGGCACTTGATGTTAAAGAATTTCTCCGCCCCAAGGTCGCTTCCGAAACCTGCCTCCGTAACCACGTAGTCAGAACAGCGTAACGCCAATTGGTCCGAAACGATCGAACAATTGCCGTGAGCGATATTCCCAAACGGCCCAGCATGGACAAACGCCGGGGTGCCCTCCAAGGTTTGGACCAAGTTGGGTAGCAGGGCATCCTTCAGCAATACAGCCATTGAGCCGGCACAACTAAAGTCCTCCGCATGGATGCATTGTCCGTCTTCGTTCAGCCCGATTAGGATCCTACCGAGACGTTGACGAAGATCCTCATAATCGGCGGCCAAAGCCAGTACCGCCATAACTTCAGAAGCTTCCGTGATGACAAACTGGCCGGATCGCTTTCTCTTTGCATCCCCTAGCCATACGTCTCGCAGCGCGCGATCACTAACCCCGAGCGTCCTAGGCCATCGAATCCCTGAAGGATTCACGCGAAGACCATTTCCGTGGTACAGGTGATTGTCCACAAACGCCGCAAGGAGGTTATGGCTGGCCGATACCGCATGGGCGTCACCCGTGAAGTGCAGATTGATATCCTCCATGGGGAACACTTGAGCCCTTCCACCTCCCGTCCCACCTCCCTTGATTCCGAAGACCGGTCCCAAGGAAGGCTGCCTGAGGGTCACAACCGATCGGTATCCCAACCGACAGAGTCCCATGCTCAAGCCGATCGAGGTGGTGGTTTTACCTTCGCCGAGCGGAGTCGGGTTGATAGCCGTAACCAGAATATATCGTCCTATCGGTTGACGCTGCAGCCGGGCACTCAATCCTAAGGACACTTTCGCCTTATACCGCCCAAATGGAATGAGGTCCTCTGAAGGAATCCCAAGTGTCTGCGCCACCTCGAAAACATGCTTGGCCTTGATGGAGCGAGCGATTTCCAAATCAGTCATTGTGCTTTCTCCCATGCGGTCCAGGAGTTTGGTCAAAGCGGGGAGTATACCACAGGCCTGACAAGGCGCCTGGTCTCACAGGCTACCCATGGCACAGGCGAGACTCAATCATTCAACTGATGACAAGGGAGGAAACGTTGATCGTGAATGGAGAGCAGCTTGGAGTGTTAAAGAATTGGATGCAGCGAGGCTAGTCTAGAACTAGTCTAGAATGAATTTAGTGGGATCTAGTGCTTGACCGTTTTTCTTCACCATGTAATGCAGATGGGGCCCGGTTGAAAGTCCGGTGCTTCCAACGAGCGCAACAACATCCCCGCGCTTCACGCGCTGCCCCTCCTTCACCAAAGCTTTCGCCAAATGCCCATACACGGTCTCAATCCCATACCCATGGTCAAGTTTGACCATATTACCCATCTTGGAATCAAATGCCACGGTAACCACTCGCCCCAGCGCTGGAGCCTGTACGGGGGCATTCGGGGAAGCACCGATATCCAAGCCGTCATGCCAAGCCGGTTTTTCAGTAAAAGGCGACACTCGGGGTCCAAACCCAGATGTGACCCATCCACGGACAGGCCAAATGGACGGGGTTGAAGCCCACTGAGCCGATCGCTGTTCGGCAATCTGAGTGAGGCTCTCGAGCGCTTCCTCTTGCTGTTTAGCTTCACGCGCAAGCGCATCAAGACCTTCTCGAACCTGCTGTGCCACTTCTTCCAGGTTTTCCATGACAAATTCCGGTTCAACCTTGCTGACTTCACGAGGGTCGGGGGGTGCCTGACGTTGATCGCCTGCCGAGGTAGCCGCGCTCGTCTTGGCCCCACCATCCTTGGTATCTGGTATGGGGCCCTCATCTCCTCCTCGCCCATTTGCAAGGTCACCGGTAGGCTGGGTAGAGTCAATGCCGAGCATGACGCGAAGGCGTTGATTGACTTCCCCCATCGTTGACAACCGCTTTTTAAGATCTTCAATCGCGGAAGAAAACGCGGCTGTCTGCTCTCTGGCGCTCATGGCTTCGGCTCGGAAAGCAGATAACTGCCACACCTCGCCGGTGCGAATCACATAGTGAGAAATAACAAGCAAATCGGCCACAATTAAAATAGCAGCCAAAATCAATAACTTGCGTACGAACTTCCGAGGAAAGCTAAACCGAAGCGGCTTCGAAGACGATCCTCGAAAGACTACGACGGTATAGGCATCACTGGTTTCGGACGTTTGCTGGCTCATCACGCACTCTCCCCTTCACGGAATCGCAGTTTAGGGTCGCTTGGGCAGTGTACTGATCTCAGCTTTAGTGGTCAACCCTTTGTTTATCGAACTGCAGCCAGGAAAACCAACTACTTAAAAGTTTCTTTTCGAATCCAATCCAGATAGGCCGCCGATCCTACCACGATCGGTAGGCCAATAATCTCTGGAACTGTGTAGCTATGATGTTGTCTGACCATTGTCTCCAACTGCGGAAACAGATCCAGGGTCGTTTTGAAAACAATCAACCACTCATTGGCGGCGGAAAGCTTAGCTTCCCACCAAAAAATAGATTGAACCCCAGAAAGAATATTCGCACAGGCGGCGAGCCGAGACTCTACGAGTAACCTCCCGATCCTTTCCGCCTCCTCCGCTGAGGAAGCGGTCACAAAAACAATTATCGGCGATTGAGCTACCTCCACAGCATCCCCGCTTGGCAAAGCAAACTCCGTACCATGAGATTAAGCCTCGCGCCTGACCGACGAACCCTTCGTACACGGCACCATGGCGCCTTTTCCACGTCAGTTCTTCGTTAGATGAAGTGAGCGCTGAGCAAGATTGCACACCGCTGGGGAAAAATGACCACTCGCCCAGACGACGGTGCTTTCACACCGTCCGGTGCTGATCGGCCTCGCGCGGCATTGCGCTTCTCACCAACCCCCTCCATCCCTCGGCCAGAGCCACCTCCAGTTGACACCCCTTTCCAGGGTCCCTTATGATCCCGGCATTCAGATGGAGGTATGCAAATGAGCTTCACGATCACGCCTACAGAGCTGAAGGCGAGACTCGATAAAGGCGAAAAACTTGTACTAGTGGATGTCCGTGAACCATGGGAGTACGCCATTGCCAAGCTGGAAGGTTCCGTTCTGGTCCCATTGGCTACCCTTCCGCAAGCGTTGGGCAAGCTTGATCCCGATACAGAAATTATTGCCTACTGCCATCACGGCATGAGAAGTGCCGATGCGACGGGATTTCTACTCCAGCAGGGCTTTGGAAACGTCAAGAACCTAATCGGCGGCATCGATGCGTGGTCGATTCAAGTCGACCCAACGATTCCTCGGTATTAGGTTTTGTATCAGACGCGCTCACGGAAATATTCGACTGTCCGCCTCAGTCCCTCTCGCAGGTCCACCTTGGGCTCCCAACCAAGCTCATGGCGAAGCTTCGTCGAATCGATCACACTTCTCGCTTGTTCCCCTTTCTTCGCAGGCCCGTGCACTTCCTTGAAATCGACCTTCATAAGATCAACCACCATGCGGAACAAGTCGTTGACAGAGGTCTCGACACCGGTTCCCACGTTATAGACTCCGCTAACTTCCGGCGCCATTGCCGCCATGTTGGCTTCAACGACATCCTCCACGAAGACAAAGTCTCTCGTCTGGCGGCCGTTCCCATTGACCACCGCCTGCTCCCCCCGCAACATCTTTTGAATGAAGATCGCCACGACCCCTGCTTCTCCCTCCGGGTCCTGCCGAGGCCCATACACATTCGCGTATCGGAGACTCACCACCTGCATCCCGCTGAGCCGATTGTAATAAAACAAGTAATGCTCGCCGCACAACTTGCTGATGCCGTATGGAGACAAGGGCTGGGTCGCATGCGTCTCAGGCGCCGGGAACACCTGCTGTTCCCCATAGATTGCTCCCCCCGATGAGGAGAACACGATCTTTCGCGCACCATGCTTGGATACCTGATCAAGGACGTTTAACGTGCCCAGCACATTGACCTGGGCATCAAACATTGGGTCATCGACAGAGCGGCGGACGTTCATCTGGGCCGCCAAATGGAAGACCACCGCCGGCCGTTCGTTGCGAAACACCCGTTCCAGCTTAGGGCTTTCGATATCGAGCTTGTAGAACTGGGCCACCTTAGGAACATTTTTTCGCTTTCCCGTGACCAGGTTATCTACCACCACAACATCGTGCCCCTCTTGCAGTAACCGATCCACCACATGCGATCCGATAAACCCAGCCCCTCCGGTGACCAAGACTTTCATACGTGTTCGTACCCTTCCGTTATCGAAGATCCTGGCAAGCCATCTTCCAGTCAGCGTCACTCAGAGTACACCTTCTGAGAGCGCCCGCAAAGTGTTTTCGTCTTGCCCAGGTCGCCGCTGCCCGTGGCTCGCGAGCTTGCTCAAGCTCCCTGCCTGAGTCAGCTATCCATCAAAGGCGCGTCGAAACCAAGCCAAGATCTCCCGGTTCCCTTTGCGCCCTTCGATCGGACAGTCCATACGGCCCGCCACCGCAAGGCCCAGGCCCCCTGCGCAGGCAATCACTTTCTGGACGGCCGCCTCTCGAAGAGCCTCATCTCGCACAATACCGCCCCGCCCGACTTGCCCTTTCCCCACCTCGAACTGTGGCTTAATAAGGGAGAGCACGATCCCGGATGGAGCCAAAAGCGGAACGATGCACGGCATGACCAGAGACAAAGAAATGAAAGACACGTCGATGACGACCACATCGAAGGGCTCTGGTAGCACGCCTGGGGCAAGGTGGCGAATGTTAGTGCGCTCGAAAAGAACCACACGTGCATCCTGCCGCAAACGCCAATCAAACTGTCCATATCCAACATCCACGGCATACACCCGGGCCGCCGCCCTTTGCAAAAGGCAGTCGGTAAACCCTCCTGTCGAACACCCCACATCCAGGCAGATTTTTCCCCTCGGATCGATCTGAAACTCATTCAATCCCGCAGCGAGTTTCTCGCCGCCGCGACCGACATAGGGAGAAGCTCGCCCTATGATCTCCACCTCGGCGTGCGAGGGAATCGGCTTGGCCGCCTTATCGACCATGACTCCATCGACCCTTACCAATCCGGCCAGGATCAATCGCGCTGCATCCTCCCTGCTCGTCACGAGGCCGCGAACGACTAAGGCACGGTCTAACCGTTCTCGCTCATGAGAAAGTCTGGACTTCATGGAATGCACAGTACGAAACCAGGAAGGGTCTCAACGGAAGGTCGATGCACGGTCTGAGCTGCGTTTACGTAGACGGCTCCGCTTCGTCTTCACTGAGGGAAATAGCCTGAATACGCCGTTTCCCGTCCTTCTCCTGCACCAAAATCTCTACTTTGCGTTCGGCATCCTCCAACATTTTGAGACACGTTTTGGATAGTCGAATGCCTTCCTCAAAAATTTTCAACGAGTCGTCCAGGGGCAGGTCCCCCTTCTCCAATTCAGCGACGATCGTTTCCAATCGCGCCATCGCATATTCAAATTTGATCGCAGCCACGCTGTGTCTCCTGCGCAGTTATGAGACCGCGCATTATTGCCTGCCCCCATGGAGAGGTCAAGCCACCCACTACCGCAAGACTTCGTGAACCACGCAGACAAGCTGTCCTTCGGCCAAATGCGCCTGGAGGACTTCTCCCTGCTCGACTTCGGAAGTCCTGCGCACGACCCGTCCGTCCGAAACCTTGCGCACGATACTGTACCCTCTTTTCAGGATGGCCAGAGGGCTCAACGCATCGAGCGCGCCCATCTGCGCCATCACAACCTGCTTCCGGTGCAGAAGGATTCGACGAGTTTCCTGCTCCAATCGCCGACAAAGCTGAGGAACCAGCACCAGGGCTGTCTGAATCCTGCGTTGCGGACTGTTTGTCAACAAAGCGTGGTGTCCGGCCATTCCGCTGCGATGAAGCAGCATCAGGCGCTCTCGAAACGAATGCACCAATCGCTCACTCACATCATCCACTCGCTGGGCTAGGCCTTGCATTCGAAACCTCGTCTCTCGCAGCACGCCGATCGACCGTTCCCACCGATGTCGTTGCATCATCAAGGCGGTGTGCATGACCCGGCGGAGGCGCACGGTCGCATCGCCCAACCGATCCACAATCTCTTGCAAGACTGGCACAACTGCCTCCGCGGCGGCAGAGGGAGTCGGTGCCCGGTAATCGGCCGCAAAGTCCGAAAGCGTAACATCGATCTCGTGGCCGACGGCGGAGACGACCGGCACGGGCGACTGTACGATCGCACGCACCACCACCTCCTCGTTGAACGCCCACAAATCTTCCCACGAGCCGCCGCCTCGCCCGACGATCAACACGTCAACCTGAGGCAAGGCACTCAGAGAGGCAATCGCTTCCGCAATCAGTTCGGCCGCGCCGTCTCCCTGCACCGGAACGGGCGCGATTAACACATTGGTGAGCGGGTTGCGACGACGAAGCACCGCGACAATGTCGCGAATCGCAGCACCGGCCAGAGAGGTGACCACACCGACCGTAGTCGGGAATGCCGGCAAGGGACGCTTGCGCGCCTCATCAAATAGACCCTCAGCCGCAAGACGTGCTTTCAGTTGTTCGTAGGCGAGTTGGAGAGCCCCAATCCCCTTTGGTTCGACCGCTTCGACCACGAGCTGATATTCTCCACGCGGTTCGTACAGGGTGATACGCCCCCTTGCAATGACGGCCATCCCCTCCTGCAACGCGAATCGCAGTCGCTGGGCCGTCGTGCGGAATAAGACGCCACGCAACTGGCTCTGATCGTCTTTCAGGGTGAAATACACGTGCCCGGATGAGGGAACCCGAAGATTCGAGATTTCCGCCTCTACCCACACGTCAGGAAACTGCCGTTCGAGCGAATCTCGAATCAGTCGCGTGAGGCTTGAAACGGAAAGAATGGGATGGAGTAATGCGTGGTGACCGGTCATGCCTCAGTACGCTGAGAGAATGAGTGTGGTCGCACTCAGTCGATCACGCGAATGCGCTCGATCGACAGCGCCTTTCCCACGACAGCATCCAAATCGAGGAGGACGGCACAGAATACCGTGGGGCCCCCTGCCACTTCGAAACGACGCGGCATGCCCGTGAGAAATTTTTCGATCGCCAATTCTTTCTTAATACCGATCACAGAATGAAGCGGACCGGTCATTCCGATATCGGTGATATAGGCCGTCCCTTTCGGAAGGATCTGCTCGTCCGCAGTCTGGACATGGGTGTGAGTCCCGACCACAGCCGTCACCAATCCATCCAGGTAATGGCCCATCGCCATCTTCTCAGAGGTTGCCTCGGCATGCATGTCCACCACGATAGTGGGCACCTCGGCCTTGAGTCGTTCGACTTCTCGCTTGCCCACCTGAAAGGGACAATCAATCGTGGGCATGAAGGCACGCCCCATCAAATGCAAAACGGCCACCGATTGACCACCTGGGGTGGTGAATACATAACTGCCCTTCCCGGGAACACCGGCCGGATAGTTGGCTGGGCGCAGGAGCCGCGGTTCGCGCGGAAAGACATCGAGAATTTCTTTTTTATCCCACGCATGATTCCCGGTCGTGATGACCGACACGCCCAACTCGAAGAGATCGTCGACCAGGTCAGGCGTGATGCCGAATCCTCCTGCAACATTTTCTCCATTCCCGACCACCACATCGACTTCGTGCCTGGCCACCAGCCTCGGCAGAAGACGAGCGACAGCCCGTCGCCCAGGCTCTCCCATGATGTCGCCGATCATCAAGACTTTCATCGCCACACGCTCATTTTGCAAAGTCGACGAATCGACTCTCCCGAATCACCGTCACCTTGATTTGGCCTGGATACGTGAGCTCCTGCTCGATCTTCTTCGCCAACTCCCTGGAGAGCTGAAAACACTCAGGATCGCTCAAATCCTCCTGCTTGACGATGACGCGAATCTCCCGTCCCGCTTGAATGGCGTAGGCTTTCTGTACACCCTTATGAACGGTAGCCAACGACTCCAACTTCTCCAGGCGTTTGACGTAGGACTCCAGGGCCTCGCGACGGGCGCCGGGACGCGCGGCGGATAAGGCCTCCGCAGCCGCGACCAGCACGGTTTCGGGACAAATCGCCTCGACCTGTTCATGGTGCGCCGCAATAGCGTTGACCACCTTCGGATGTTCGCCGTACTTCTTGGCGATTTCCGCGCCCAACATGGCATGCGGGCCTTCTTCCTCGTGACTGACGGCCTTGCCGATATCGTGCAGGAGCGCGCCTCGCTTGGCCAACTTGACGTCCAACTTCAATTCGGACGCCATGATACCGCAGATATAGGCGGCCTCTCGCGCATGATAGAGATTGTTTTGACCATAACTCGTGCGATATTTCAGCCGCCCAAGCACCTTGACCAACTCCGGATGGAAATCGGACAGGCCGACTTCGAAGATCACCTTCTCGGCCTCCTCGATCATCAACTTCTCGATGTCCGTCTTGACCTTTTCGACGATCTCCTCGATCCGAGTCGGATGGATTCGACCGTCATGCATCAGCCTTTCCAACGATACCTTGGCAATCTCGCGACGCAAGGGGTCGAACCCCGAAATAATGACGGCCTCCGGAGTTTCGTCGATGATGAGATCAATGCCGGTCGCAGCTTCGAGCGCGCGAATGTTTCGACCTTCCCGCCCGATGATCCGCCCTTTCATGGCGTCATTGGGAATCGGCACGACTGAAATCGTCGCCTCATTCACATAGTCACGCGTCACCCGTTGGATAGAGCACGCAATGATTTCCCGGGCCTCGCGCTCGGCATTCTCTTTCGCTTCTTCCAAGAGACGCTTTGCAAGCCCCGCCGCATCCAACCGGGCTTGGCTCTCCATTTCCTGGATCAGTTGACGCTTCGCCTCCTCCGCCGTCAAGCTGGCTACTTGCTCAAGTGCCTCCCGATGTTGCCGGAGGACCTGCGCGCAGGCTGCTTCCTTGTGCGTCAGCCCTTCTTCACGCTTCAGCAATTCCTGTTCGCGCCTCAAGACCTCCTGGTCGCGTTTTTCGAATGTCGTGATCTTCTTATCCAGACTTTCTTCCCGCTGCGACAGACGCCGCTCGATGTTCGCAACCTCGGCCAGTTTCGCCTTCTGCTCCTTCTCCAGTTCCGTCTTGGCTTGAAAGAGCAAATCCTTGGCCTCCAGCCTAGCTTCCTTCAGGACCGTCTCAGCCTCTCGCTGAGCCGATTGAAGGATCTGAGCCGATTGATCCTCCGCCTGACTGTGACGCGCCAAGACTGAGCGTCGACGCAAGACTTCGTACAGCCCCACTCCGAGGCCCGCTCCCACCAACGCGATGATGATGCTCACGACAATGTTGAGAGTAATGGGAAACACCTCCCTGAAGGCGGTCGGCCATCAAGCCATGACCGCACGAATGGATGCACGTATCGAAAAGACAGAGGGTCGAGGAGCGCAGGGATGAGAGGAAAGACGAGACGGAAGGAAGCCCGACAATTTGAGCAGGCAGAAAAACGATTGGAATCGCCAGATGCTAATTCAAATAGAGGGGTGGCCGCCCTCGATCTGAATCTAAACCTCTATTCCTGTATAGACGATACGACTGCATTCGCCGATGAGGAATAGCCTGACGCACAAGGCATGGAACAGGGCGACCTGCCCGTACAAATACCCGTTCGAAGCACGTCACCGCCCCGCCTGCGCTATTGCGCGACGGAGCCACGCCCCTGCGGGCGCTTTGCAGGACCCATCCGACCACAACCACCGTAAAAAGCACGACAAACGAGAACGATTCCATATGGTTAGCGCTCAAATACCGTCTTCAGATATTCTGTCCCTTTGTCTCGAAACTTCCCTTCCTCTCCTAGCTTGGCGTTGACCCTCAGGTCAAAACGACATGCGAAACGATAACAAAGGAGTGCGGTGAAAGCAAGGTGAAACTCAGCGTGACAACATAGACGGCATCTGCTGATCAATTGATTCCATCAGGGACGCCATACGCCGATCGACGTCCGCCTCTCCCTGCTTATATTTACGTTCCGACTCCATCCACTCATGGGCGATGTTCAGGGCTGCCAAGACCGCAAGTTTGGCGGGAGTGGCCGAGCGCATCCCGACGGCGACATGCTTCATCTGCCGGTCCACGACTTCGGCCAGCTGTTTCACATAGGCTTCATCCGCATCGCCGTTGATGGTATACCGCTGGCCATAGATCTCCACGTCAATGGTCTTAGTCAAGCGCCACCTCCTTGGGTTCATCCAGGCATTCCAACAAGTCGATCTCCCCGATGACTTTTTCAATCCGCGCGCGGATGTCCAGCCGTTCCTGTTCCCACCGTCGATTCTCATCGTCACGAATGGCAACCCGTTCCCGTGCCAAACGTAGGTCGTCTTCCAGTGAGGCATTCTTGCGCTTGAGATCCTGAACAAGCTTCACCAAATCCCGAATCCGAACTTCAAGAGCATCAAGACGGTCTAAAGTCATGGTATTTCCTCATGTCAGAATGGTAGTGGCGTACACCGGGTATCGGGGGCGAAATATAGGAAGTTCACTCCGCCTTGTCAAGAAACCGGCGCCGGTGCAGGCGTTCCACCGTACAGGCGTCGATACTCGCCATAACTGCGCAACACGCGCTTTACATAGAGGCGCGTCTCTTGATAGGGGATGAGTTCGACAAATTCGTCTTGGTCTCGCCCGCGATGGACCGCAGCCCAAGCATTCACGGCCATCGGCCCGGCATTGTACGCCGCAACCGCATAGGCCAGATTGCCCCCATACTGCTCAACCAATTGGCCAAGATATCGCACCCCCAGCCGAATATTCGTCTCTTGGTCGAACAAGTCGTCCCGACCGACCGCCGACAACCCATATCGTTGCGCCACCGCGTTCGCAGTAACGGGCATCAGTTGCATCAAACCGATCGCCCCCACGACCGACACCGCCTTGTCATCGTACTGGCTCTCTTCACGAATGATGGCGGCCGCCAGGAAGGGATCCACCACCTTAATGCCTTGCGCAACGATCGTGGGGAGCAACCCGGTCGGATAGGCCACCGCCCAGAGCGCAGGCGTGGTCGGCAATCCGCTCCGTTCCAGCTTCTCCCGGAAATGCACCTTGGCCACGCGTAGGGCCGGATAATAGGCCCCGACTTCGTACAGCAGGCTCGAGAAGGCCAGCAAGACGTCAGGGTCCCGACTGTAATGTTCTGTCAAAGCCCCGAGTTCACGGGCCGCATCATCCGACAAACCCAATAATTTTAGCTCCATGCCACGCTGATACAGGGGGTGCCGTTCGATCTCCGCGCGCCGTAGGTCCGGCAACCGGTCTCCTTCCCCATTTGGCCGTTGCTCGACGGACACGGTGGCAGGGATGGCCGACAGGGGCCCCGTGCGGCCGGCGGCCAATTGGCAGTAATAACTGTAGGTATGCTGTTGGCAAATGCGCGCATAGGACTCGGTCAACGGCACGCGTTTGTCGCGTTCCTCAGCCCGTGCGGCCCAATACATGGCTTGGGGCTCGAAGCCGTTGACGTGGAGGTCGACCAGGCTTTTGAACGTATCAGCCGCCTCCCGGTACCGCGCAGTCCGATATTGCGTCCATCCCACGCGCCAGAGCCCTTCGGCCCGCTGGCTCGCCGAATCCCCAAGTTTGGCGACCTGGCGGAACATGGCAATCGCATCATCAAATCGAGCCTGATCCTCCAGCCAGACGCCGGCAAACAAATGGACCAGGGCGCGCTGATCCCCTCCCAGCGCACCCTGCGCAGCCGTGCGTGTCAATTCGAGGAGCTTGTCGCCTTGGTTCTGCCGCAAGTACACGCGCGCCAGCCACACCGTCGCCTCGGCAGATTCCTGCACGCGATCGGCCACCAATCCACGAAAAGTCTCTCGTGCCTGATCGTACTGTTTGAGGCGAACGTGCGCGATACCCATCTTCAGCTTGGCTTCGGAGCGGCGCGGGTGGGAGGGGGCCAAGGCCATGAACCGGCGCAATTCGTCCACAGCCTCCGCTTGCATCGCCAACCCCAGAAAGACCTGGGCGCGGACGTAATGATCCTCTGCCGTCGGCACCCAGTATTCCCCACCGACGCCTGCATCGAGTCGTCCTTTGGCTTCGCGCGCTTCGGGTGACTGGGGGTATCGAAGCCACAACTGTTTCAGCGCGTGGCGGGCTTCGAGCCATCGATTGCCTCGTGCATGGCAGTCGGCCTGGTGCCACCAGGCCAAGGGAGCCGCCGCATCCTTCTCGGCAAGAGTTACCCCACGCTCCAACCATTCCACCGCGCGGGGACACACGTTTGCGCCATACCACGCCTCTCCCGTACGGTAGGCGACCTTGGCAATCAGATTCGAGTTCGGGACAGCCTTCGGGATGGTTTCCAGCAACTCAGCAGCTTGGACAAGCTCATTCGTCTTGATCAGGGAATCCGCAATCCAAAAGCGCAGGTAGTCATCAAGGAGTGGTATTTCCGGTTGCGCGGCGCGAAGCCACTTCAAGGCTTCGGCCGGATCCCGCTCTACCTGCAGCACACCGAGCAAGAGTCCGGCACGTTTCGCCCAGACGGTCGAAGGATACAAGTCCACCACTCGTCGCAGCTGATCACGCTTCTGCACGAACATTTGTTCACGTTGTGCGGCTCCTCCGGTCCGTTCATTCAGCGCGGCGGCCGACCGGAAACAATCTTCAGCCGACACACAGGGAGTAATCGTCGGGGGTCGCGGGTCAGGAGGCTCTGCTACGGCCAGGACGAACAGGCCGGACACCAGGATACCCGCCGCGAAGGCCGTCACGATGAAACGTCGGGGAGGTGCGGTCACGATCATGTCGAAGTGACTGGGAATGAAGGGTCGCAGGCCTCATTATAACGAAATGCGCGAGAAACGCGACCTCGATCGCCTTGCTTGTCAGGAGTTTTTTCGCCGTGTTAGGCTCTCTTCATGCTTCCATTCCCTCCCCCCCCCACCGATCTCTTAGCCTTGTCCGAAGGGGCCATGGTCGAGTTCGTCCGAGAACGGGGCTGGCCGACCTATCGCGCCGCCCAAATTCTGCGCTGGTTGTACCAGGGTCGGGTCCGGTCCTTTGCGGAGATGACCAACCTGGCACAGAAGGATCGAGAACACCTGGCCGCCTCCTGCATCATTGGGCGCACTCGAACCGTTCAGACCTTCGCCTCTCAGGACGGCACCACCAAATTCGTCCTGACCCTTGCCGATCACACGAACATTGAATGCGTCCTCATCCCCGACGACGAACGACTGACCCTCTGCCTCTCCAGCCAGGTCGGCTGCACACTCGATTGTGGGTTTTGTCTGACCGGAACGTTGGGTCTCACCCGCAATCTGCGCCCCCACGAGATCGTCGACCAGGTCCTCCTGGCACAGGACCATTTGACGGCAGAACAACGGATCACGAACCTGGTCTTCATGGGCATGGGCGAACCACTGGCCAATCTCGACGCGGTGAGCGAGGCCATTGAGCGCCTTACCGACAGCACCTGGGGACTAGGCTTTTCCCCGCGGCGGATCACCATTTCAACCGCAGGACTCGCCTCTCGACTCAGGGACGTGGCCGCCCTCAAGGTCAACCTCGCCATTTCCTTGAACGCTCCCACCGACGACCTGCGCCGCGAGGTCATGCCGGCCGCAAACCGACTCCATCCGCTCGACGCGCTTCTAACAGCCTGCCGGAACTATCCATTGGCGGAACGTGACCGCCTTACCTTCGAATACGTCCTGCTGGCTGAGGTCAACGACCGACCGGAAGACGCGGCGCGACTGATCAACCTGCTCCGCGGTCTCCGCGCCAAGGTCAATCTGATTCCCTTCAATCCCTTCCCCGGCAGTCCCTATCGACGTCCGACCGAGCAAGCGATCGCCCGCTTTCAGCAGACCCTTCGCGACGCGCACGTGGACGCGTATCTTCGCCGCAGTCGAGGCCGCGATGTCCTCGGAGCCTGCGGGCAACTAGGCCGTCTCGGCTCCTTCGAGCCGACGGTCGCCTTGACACAGATTGAAAGCCGTTGTTAGCATGCTCGGTGAACATGCGTAGACAGCGTCCAGCCTGCTCTTCCGTGCGTACCGCTCTGTCGGTGCTTGTCGTTTCCGCGCTTGCCGCGACCGTGACGCTTACTCAGCCCTTGGCGGCCCAGGCCGTCGAACCGAAAGAATTCACCCTGTCGAACGACATGAAGGTGATCCTCGTCGAAGTGCCCAAAGCACCGGTGGCCACGGTCCAGGTCTGGTACAAAGTGGGATCGCGCAACGAAGTCATGGGTCGCGCGGGCCTGTCCCACATGCTGGAACATATGATGTTCAAGGGCACCGCCAAGTACCCAAAAGGAACGTTTTCCAGGCTGGTGCGCAAGAATGGGGGCATGGACAACGCGTTCACCAGCCAAGACTTCACCGCCTATTTTGAAAACCTGGCCGCCGATCGCGTCAGTCTGGCGCTGGAGTTAGAAGCTGATCGGATGCAGGGACTGATCCTGGACGCCAACGAGTTTAAGACGGAACGCGAAGTGGTGAAGGAAGAACGACGGCTCCGGAACGAAGATGACCCTCAGGGTGCCCTCGTTGAGGCCCTGTTTGCCCAGGCCTTCATGAGCCATCCCTACCACTGGCCGGTGATCGGATGGTTTTCGGACCTGGACGCCATGAACCTGGACGATCTCCAGCGCCATTACGACACTTATTACTCCCCCAATAATGCGACATTACTCGTGGTCGGCGACATCAAAGCAGAGACGCTGCTCCCCACGATCACGAAGCTGTTCGAGCCGATCCCCAAGGGCCCCTCTCCCAAACCCCTCACCGCAACAGAGGGACCGCAACGCGGCGAGCGGCGGTTTTTTTTGAGGCGCGAGGCGCAAGTCCCCTTCGTCATGATGGGGTACCGGGTGCCCAACTATTCCAGCGACGACTCCTATGCCCTGAATGTGTTGGAGGCCATCCTCTCGCACGGGAAGAGTTCCCGGCTTTACCAGAATCTGGTCTACGAGCAGAAAACCGCGTTGGCCGTGGGCGCCGACTACGGCCTCATGCAGGCAGACCCGGGGTTATTCTATTTTTATGCCGTGGTGAAGCCCGGGGAAAAGGTAGAGGCGGTCGAAGAGGGGCTCTTGAAGGAAATTCGTCGGCTACAGACCGAACCGCCGACCGACCTGGAGCTCCAGCGTGCCAAGAATCAAATCGAAGCGGCCCATATCTTCGAACAGGATTCCAATTTCCGGCAAGCCATGTTGCTGGGAGAGGCAGAGACCGTCGGAGCGGGCTGGCGCAAGGTAGGGCAATTCGTCGAACGGACGCGGGCAGTGACAGCGCAGGACATTCAGCGGGTCGCCACCCAGTACCTGACGGCCGACGCCCGTACCACTGGTATCTTGCTTCCCCACCCCCCACAGCCGCAGGCCGCGTCATCGGCCCAAGCCCAGTAACGAGTAGGACGCATGATACGACCACTTCCGGCTCTCAGACTCCTTCTCGGGCTGTTCCTCGCACCCCTCGCCATCGCCTCCCTGAATCAGGCTCACGCGACGGAGATCATCCCCACCAGGACCGTCACCGCCAACGGCATGACCGTGCTGTTTTTGGAGCAACACTTCCTTCCGACCGTGGAGATCCATGCCCTGATCAAGGTGGGTTCGGCCCAAGATCCGCCGGACAAGGCGGGGCTGGCCAATCTGACCGCAAGCCTATTGGATGAAGGCACAACGACTCGAACGTCTCGGCAAATGGCCGAACAGATCGATTTCGTCGGAGGGTCCATCGGAGCCAACGCCACCGAAGACTTCACCACCGCCTCGGCTCGGGTTCTCAAGAAGGATGCCGACCTCGGCTTTACCCTCTTGGCCGACATGCTCCAACATCCGGCCTTCCACAAGCAGGAATTCGAGCGGGTGCGGGCCCAGATCCTCGGCGAAATTGTGAGCGACGATGACGATCCCGGCAATGTCGCGATGAAGGCGTTCCATCAATTGATCTTTCACGGCCACCCCTACAGCTGGCCCACCCACGGCACCGAAGACACGCTGAACAAAATCACGGTCGCCGATGTGCAGCAATTCCACGCCAAAGAGTATGTGCCGAACCAAACGATCCTCGTCGTCGTCGGTGACTTGACGCAAGAGCAGGCGACGGCGCTGGTGCAGACCCATTTCGGATCATGGAAACGCGGTCCTTCGACCCTGTACGGCGTCAAGCGGCCAGCCCCGCTCGATCGCAAAATGGTGCAACTCATCGAGAAAGATTTGACGCAATCGACGATTGTGCTCGGCCATACCGGGATCAGCCGCTCCAACCCCGACTATTATGCCGTCACGGTCATGAACTACATTCTGGGCGCCGGCGGGTTCTCGTCCCGGCTCATGGATTCGATCCGCGACAAACAGGGGCTGGCCTACGGCATCATGAGCCAATTCGATACCAGGCTCATGCCCGGTGCGTTTCTCATCAATCTCCAGACGAGGACGGAGTTCACCAACCAGGCGATCACCGGCGTGTTGACGGAGCTCAAGGGAATCCGCGATGCGGCGGTGACCGATCAGGAACTCAGCGAAGCCAAGTCCTTCACCATCGGCAGTTTCCCGCTCCGGGTCGATTCGAGCGCAAAACTGGCAAAGGTGCTGGCCCAGGTGGAATTCTATAATTTGGGATTGGATTACTTTACGCAATATCCAAAGGCGATCGAAAAGGTCACGAAAGACGACGTCCAGCGCGTGGCCAAACAGTACCTCGATCCTCAACATTACGCCTTGGTGGTGGTCGGCTCGATCGCCAAGGCCAAGGTCAAGCAATAGCACGACCGGCTGCCCCAGCCGACCGTCGATATCTTGTCGTACCATGAGCTCCCCCACGTCGCTTACCGCAAAAATTGCCCGCGCCCGACGTATCCTTCGAGACATGCAGTCGGTCATCGTGGCCTTTTCGGGGGGAATCGACAGTTCGCTCGTGCTGAAGCTAGCGCATGACGAATTGGGCTCGCAGGCCGTCGGCATCACGGCCGTCTCCCCGACCTTCCCGGCCAGCGAACTCGATGTAGCCAGACAGACGGCGACTGAAATCGGGGCCAGCCATCGCATCGTCACCACCGATCAATTGGACATCCCGGAATTCATTCGTAACGATGCCGCCCGCTGCTACCACTGCAAAACTGATCTCTACTCGTTACTGCGGGCGCTCCGTGAGCAGCATGCGACCCACTACATCGTCGACGGCACGAACACGGATGACCTGGGAGATGACCGACCCGGATTGAAGGCCGCCCGGGAGTGGGGAGTCCGCAGCCCGTTGCTGGAAGCGGAGTTTTCGAAAGCCGACATTCGCGAGGCGGCGCGGGAATTGGGACTCTCGAACTGGAACAAACCGGCGGCAGCCTGTCTCTCATCTCGCGTGCCACGCGGCATCACCATCACCCGAAGCATCCTTTCACGCATCGAACGGGCCGAAGCCGCCCTGGCCCGAGAAGGATTTCGCCACTATCGTGTGCGCGACCACGAAGACATGGCTCGCATCGAGCTCGGCGCAGACGAGCTGGCACGCTGCCTCGAAGGCGGACGGCGAGAACGAGTCGCCGCAGCCCTGAAGCAGCTGGGCTATCAGTTCATTACGTTGGATTTGGAAGGATATCGCCAGGGGGGCGTGAGCCTGCCCCCCGGCAGATCAGACTAGTTTCGGCTCTGGTAGGTCTTGGCCAAGGCATCCAAGGCTTCATCTGCCAGGCGGCGGTGATCCGCATCAGTCAACGCACGCCCCACGACTTTCTCCGCCACCATCAGGGCCAGGTCGGTTGTCTGGGAACGAATATCCTGAACGGCCTTCCGACGCTCGTGTTCGATCTCACGTGTGGCGTCACCCTTGATACGCTCGGCATCCACCGTCATGCGCTGTTCGTTCTCTTCCATCAACCGCTGGGCCCGCTCCTTGGCCTGTGCCAGAAGCGCTTCCGCCTCTTTCGCCGAGGCCGCCAACTTGGCTTCGTATTCCTTGAGGATCCGTTCGGCTTCCGTGCGGTGGCGCTCGGCCTGATCGAGACTGTCCTTGATCTTCTTCTCCCGCTCTTCGAGCATGCTCAGCAGGCTCGGGAACGCGTACTTGTAAAGGAGGAAGAACAGGATCCCGAAGGACAGGATCTCCCAGAAGATCAACGATGAGAAGAAATGCGATTCAAATTGAGGCATAGTCTGTTACCCACATGAGTTGAGGGTGGCGAGCCGACTCACCGGCCAGAGGGCCCGGGCTCGTCCGTCGAAGGCCTACTTCCGCAAGCCCATGATGATGAACGCAATGACCAGCCCGTACAGCGCGATCGCTTCGACCAACGCGAACCCGATCCACATGTACTTGCCGACGCGGCCTTCCGCTTCCGGTTGCCGGGCCACGGCCTCGATCATTTTGCCGAAGATGTATCCGATACCCACGCCGGCTCCGGCAAAACCCGCCGCCGCCAATCCCATGCCCACCAACGCTGCTGCTGCTGCATCCATTGTTTGTCTTTCCTCCCTTATGTAGACAACGCGACTTAGTGTGCGTGCTCGCTATGACCGTGCAGGGTAACCGCATCCCCCAGATACACACAGCTCAGCACGGTAAAAATATAGGCTTGAATGAAGGCAATGCCGACCTCGAGGCCGTTCATCGCAATGGTGAACGCGAACGGCAACCAGCCGATCAACAACCCTCCGCTGATTGCCAGACCGAACAAGACGCCCAGAATGACATGTCCGGCAGTCATGTTCGCAAACAACCGCACCGCCAACGAGATGGGACGCGCCAATTGACTGATCAATTCAATCGGGATCATCAGCGGTAGGAGCCATCCCGGTGTACCGGGCGGTACGAGAATCCCGAGGAACTTGGCGCCGTGGAGGGAAAAGCCCAACACGATGCTCAAGCCGTAGATCCCGAGTGCAAACACCGCCGTGACAATGATCTGACTGGTAACCGTGTAGGAACCTGGAATCAGGCCCAAGAGGTTCGCAAAGAGGATGAACAAAAACAAGGTGGCGACCAGCGGGAAGTATTTCATCCCGGCTTCACCCATCGTGTCCAAGATGATCCCACGAATGAACTCGACGATCAGTTCGGCCAAGTTTTGCAGCTTCCCTGGGACCAACTTCCGAGACGCGGCGGCGGAGATCATCAAGAACGCCACGAGCCCGACGATGACCCACATGAGGATCACCGCTTTGTTGACGGAAATATCGATACCGGCCGGGGCCAGGGGAATCAGATCATACAACTCGAATGCATGTAAGGGGCTTTCTTCCACGATGATCCTTTTTCTGTCGGTGATACCCTCAACCTTGCCAGCGTTGCGCCGCCCGATAGGCATTGCGCACACCCGCAGCCGCTCCCAGGCCCAACCCCACGACCAATCCCCAGGGATTGGAACCGAAGAGGTACGTATCGACGACCCAACCGATCCCTCCCCCGACGATCAACGCAGCGAGCAGTTCCGTCCCAATCCGGACAGCCTGTCCGAGCCCCGCATATAACGGGTCTTGAGAGGGGGGCATCGCGTACTCGCGTGCAGCACACTTCCGCACAGTCGGAGGGTGCACCCGTGGCGGGCGCGCCATTCAAGCAAATTCGTTGGGGACTTGTCAAGAAGTCGGCACCTATGCCGGGGCTCGCGGATGCGGTATAGTTTCATTTTCTGTGCTGCCACCTGCTCGCACACCTCATGACCCTGTCACCGGACACAGCCTTCCTCAAGGGTGCCCCACAACCCTTGGTCGTCGTCCGCCCGCAGCCGACGGCCGATGTGTTCGAACTGTACCGACGTGTGACGAAGCCAGGCCGGCCCTCCCTCCTACTGGACAGCGCCAATGCCGCGGGGCCGGTCGCGCGCTATTCCTTCATCTGTAGCGAGCCCTATCTGACCCTGACCGGCCGGGGCGCCGAGTACACCATTCAGAGCGAAGGGCAACAACAACGGGGCATCGGATCGGCGGTCGAGGTACTCCAGGAGCTACTGCATGACTCGGCGATCGCCAGACCGCCGGGATTACCCCCGTTTTATGGCGGCGCAGCTGGCTATCTCAGCTACGACCTTATCCGTTCCTTCGAATCCCTTCCCTCGTTGGCTGTCGACGATCTGCGGCTGCCGGACCTCCACATGGTCTTGCTCGATCTGGTGGCAGCCGTCGATCACCGGACCGGCCTGCTCTACCTGATGTATTGCCCTCCCTTGGCTCGCTTTCTGTCCGAACCGCGGGAGAAACTCTACCGGGAGGGATGCGACCGCCTCGCGGAATTCGAAGCGCGCCTGACGACTCCCCTGCCCCCTCTCGACCGCTTGCCTTGGTCGGGAGGCATGAGCTTCGAGCCGGGACAAACGGCGGAGGATTACAAAGCCCGCGTCCGGCAATGTAAGGAGTACATCGCAGCCGGCGATATTTATCAGGCCAACCTTTCCCATCGCTTCATGCTGCATAGGGACGGCCAGGGGGGACGCGCGGACAGGGAAATATATGCCGCCACCCTCTATCACCGGCTCCGGCAGGTGAATCCCTCACCCTTCTCCGGACTCGCGCACCTCGATCACCTGAGTCTGGTCAGTTGTTCCCCTGAACGGTTGGTGCAGCTGACGGGATCCGTGGCCAACACTCGTCCCATCGCCGGTACCAGGCGACGAGGCGCCACCCTCGAAGAGGATCGCCGCTTACAGGCGGAGCTAGTCGTCAATGCGAAGGAACGGGCCGAGCATGTCATGCTGGTCGACCTGGAGCGGAACGATCTCGGCAAGGTCTGTCGCTACGGGTCGGTGCACGTCGATGAGTTCATGACCGTCGAGCCGTACTCGCACGTCAACCACCTCGTCTCGTCGGTCACAGGCGTTCTGGCTCCTCACCGTTCACCCCTGGACCTGGTCAAGGCACTGTTTCCAGGCGGCACTATCACAGGCGTGCCCAAACTGCGATGCATGCATATCATCGAGGAATTGGAGCCCGTCCGGCGGGGCCTCTACACCGGAGCGCTGGGATATTTCAGTTGGAGCGGAGACTTGGATCTGAACATTTTGATCCGGACCCTCGTGCTGACCGGGCGGCAGGGGTACCTCCAAGTAGGCGCCGGCATCGTGGCCGACTCCGATCCCGATCGCGAATATGAGGAAACGCTCGCCAAGGCGGGCGCATTTTTTCACCTTCTGGAGGGCAGCCGCTGATGTGGGTGTTTTTGAATGATCGGTTTGTACGCAAGGAAGAGGCGCTCGTCTCGGTCTTTGACCATGGGTTCCTGTACGGGGACGGCGTCTATGAAACCATTCGCTCCTATGGTTCCAGAATTTTCATGCGTGATCAGCACCTCGCCAGGCTTCGGCGATCAGCCGAAGCCATCGGATTGACCATTCCCATTCCGGAAGGAGATTGGCCGACGCTGCTCCATGAGGCCATGCGCCGCAACGACGTCGGCAATGACCGGCACGACGCCTATCTGCGGATCACAATTTCCCGCGGCGAAGGAGAGATTGGACTCGACCCAAGTCTCTGTCCCAAGCCCACGGTGGTGATCATGACCAAGCCGTTGCAACCGTTGCCGGCAAGGCTGTTTGAAGAGGGTGTCGCCCTCACCGTGGCCCGGACCAGACGCAATCTCCCGGAAGCGCTCTCGCCCCAGATCAAGGCCACCAATTTCCTCAATAACATTCTGGCGAAACGTGAATCGATCGCGGCAGGAACCTTCGACAGCCTGCTGCTGAATTGGCGGGACGAATTGACTGAATGCACCATCAGTAATCTTTTCTTTCTCTCCGAGGGCGCATTACGGACGCCGGCGCTCGACTGCGGCATCCTGGACGGCATCACCAGGGGCATCGTGATTCAACTGGCGCAGGAAGAGGGCCTCGCGGTGCAAGAGGGTCACTATCGGCTACAGGACTTGCAACAGGCGGCAGAGTGTTTCCTGACCAACACCAGCATGGAGATCATGCCCGTCGGCCATCTCGATTCACTGACCATCGGTGGTGGCAAACCAGGGCCCGTCACCCGCCTCCTTCAGGCGCGATTTGTCGCTGGCCGCACGCGATTCCTCGAACCATCCGCCTAAGCGCCAGGCCGCATCACGCGGATTATCAACCAGTTGCGCGGTTTATCCGGCAGGAGGGTTTTTGACAGGCCCAGGGACAGCTGCTACGGTTGATGCATCACACTTCATCCGTGCTCGCACATCGGAGCTTCCACTCAGATGGCCTCTCGATCGGCAATTCCACCACTGTTATGGGCATCGGCCACCATCCTGCTGACGGCAGGAACGGCCCTAGCCGATGTCTACCAGTACGTCGATGCGAACGGAACCATCTCTCTGACGAATGTGCCGAATGATCCCCGCTACCGACGCGTCAGTTCGAGTCTTCCCCATCCGCGAAGCGTCATCTCCGACGGTGAATTGGCGCCCGTCATCGCTCGTCACTCCCGAGCCCACCGACTTCACCCGGCCCTCATTCGTGCCATCATCAAGACCGAGTCCGACTTCGACCCGATGGCGGTGTCCCGGGCGGGGGCCGTGGGGCTCATGCAGTTGATGCCACAGACAGCCCTGCGCCTCGACGTGAGGGATTCCTATAACCCGGATGACAACATCGGCGGAGGGACGAAATATCTACGGCAGCTTCTGGATCGATTTCAGGGCAATCTCCCCCTCGCCCTCGCTGCCTACAATGCCGGAGAGCATACTGTAGACCGATACCGAGGCTTGCCGCCCATCGAAGAGACCCGAGAGTACGTGAAAAAAGTGCTGCGTTATTACCGCGCCTTCCTTATGAACGACCGGATTTCCGTTTCCCACCCTTCCCATTCGGCGCCTCCTGCGATACGAGCACGAGGTCTCTCGCCTTCGCCCCAACCCCGGTAACCTCGTCGGAGCCCAAGCAGAGGCGACTGTGCGCCCGCCACCCGGGCAGGTTGGCCTCGGCAAAATCGGACCGGTAATGAGCCCCCACACTATTCTCCCGCCACAACGCCGCCTCCGTGACACAACGAGCGACCTGCACCATATTCTTGACCTCCAAGGCCGCCCGCGACGTGAAGGGATGGTCCAACAGCCGCATCCACCGCACCAATTGTGCCGAGGCGGCGATCAGGGAATCCCGCGAACGCACGACTCCGACCTTCCCCCACATCACACGCCGGAGTGAGCTTCGAAGTTTCTCCGGATCATCCAACTCAATCGGTCGCCCCTCCTCCAACTCCTCGACGGTGGGTAGCGTGGTGGGCAGGGAGGAGCGCCCTGCATGGGCAACGGCAGCCCGAGCAGCCCGCATCCCGAACACCAGACCTTCAAGCAAGGAATTGCTGGCCAGACGATTGGCCCCATGGACTCCGCTACAGGCCACCTCTCCCGCGGCATACAGTCCCGGCAGCGTGGTGGCGCCGTCCACATCGGTCCAGACGCCCCCCATCATGTAATGTGCGCTGGGAGAAACCGGAATCCACTCCTCGGTCATATCGATGTCGTACCGAAGACAGGTGGCATAGATGGTCGGAAACCGCCGCTTCACGAAGGCCGCCCCCAGATGCGTCACGTCCAAATACACGTGGCGCGCCCGCGTGGCCGCCATCTCCGACCAGATGGCCCGCGACACGACATCCCGAGGCGCCAACGCCCCGTCAGGATGATACCGGTGCATGAACAACTCGCCCTTGATGTTGCGCAGTCGGCCGCCTTCCCCCCGGATGGCTTCCGAGAGCAGAAAAGGCGGACTGGACGGCAAGTAGAGCGACGTGGGGTGGAACTGCACGAACTCCATGTCCGTGAGCACCGCCCCGGCTCGAAGCGCCATCGCCATGCCGTCGCCGGTGGCATTGCCGGGATTGGTGGTCCGCGCATAAACCTGCCCGGCCCCTCCGGTGGACAGCACGACCGCACCGGCCGCCAGGAGGGAACGTTCCCCTGTCAATTCGTTCAGCACGATGGCCCCGCAACAGCGCCCCTCCAACACCAGCAGGTCCACGGTAAACCGCCGGTCGAGTCGGTGGATGCGGCGTTGCCGCGCCGCATGGGCCATGAGCGCCCGCACCATTTCATTGCCCGTCGCATCACCGCGGGCGCGGAGGATGCGGCTCCGACTGTGAGCGGCCTCGCGGGTATAGGCAAACCGCTTCCCGATCTTGTCGAACTTGGCACCCCAGGCGATCAGTTCCTGGATGCGATCCGGCCCCTCCTCGACCAGCACGCGGACGGCTTCGCGGCGGCAGAGTCCATGTCCCGCCTTCAAGGTATCGGTCAGATGGCTGCCGACGTCGTCTTCCTCGCTCAGCGCCACCGCCACGCCCCCCTGCGCGAACATCGAATTACTCTCGTAGGGATGGCCCTTGGTCAGCATCAGAACACGCCCGGCTCGACTCAGTTCGATCGCCGCGCGCAAGCCGGCAACCCCGCCGCCGACGACGAGAAAATCCGTTTCAAGCTTATGGGAGGAGACTCGTACAGACAAGGTTTCTTCGAGCTAGGGCTTCGCCTGCCCCCTCGTGGCGGGCTCACTCACACGCGTTCCCATCCCGAACGGCAAATCCCCCTGGGCCTCTCGAAGCAGAATGGATTGTGTCCCCGTCCACGCGAGACGGGCATGGCCACGCTGGCGAGTGCCGGCCTCCGTCGGCTGCCGTTTCCACTGTCCCTGCCAATGCACGAACACATCGATGTTCTCTCCCTCGATCAGGATGCGTTCGATGGCGAACTCGAGTTGAATATCCCGGAAGGTCTCAAAGTCGCTCTGCACATCTCGCTGGATTTGTTCCAACGATCCTGACGGGAGCAGGAGCGCTTCAACTCCGCTCAGGTCCCGATCCACATAGGCCTTCCGTAGCGACTCCACCGCCTTGTCGATGCGGAGAATACGATCGTGGTCCTCAGGATACTGCATCGTTTTCCCGGCGCAGCCCACTGCCAGGACCAACAGCAGCAGAACGAGCCCTCGGAGCGCAACACCTGCGACCAACGTGTGAAGACCGAACATGGCGCAGTATAGGAAGCTCCGCGGAAAGAGGTCAAGGCAAGCCCTCAAGGGAAGGCCTCGCCAGAGCAGCACGAGCGGAGCGCACCCCACTCGAACGCTCCGTCGATGCATTGACGGCTTGCATTTTGGTATGAAACCCACTAGACTCGCGCGCCTAGTAGCTGGAGATTGAACGTATGGCGAGTGTCCTCAAGAAACGCCGGAAGAAGATGCGCAAACACAAGTACAAGAAATTGCGCCGGCGTCAGAAATTCTTGCGTCGCAAGAGCTGAGATCATCACGACATAACGGACGGAGGGATCCGTGCCCGAAGGAAAAAAGGTTCGCATCCGCGTTCGAACGGTGAACTGTACCTATGTCGGGGATTTTCTCATCCCACCCATGCGCAACCGCGTGTCCGACGCGATCAACGAAGAGCAGCGGCTGTTCATCAGCCTGACTGACGTGTTGATCAACGAGAAGGACCGGTCCGACTTCGTGGCGATCAACAAGAACCTGATCGAGTCCATCGCTCAACTCTAACGCAACCCCGTCATGAAGGCCGGAGCCTGTCCACGCGCCGCCCACAGCCGCGTGTTCGCCCTCCACACTGCCTTGATACAATCGTCCTAGCGCCATGTCCTCCTTCAAACGGTTCCTGCCCTTCCTGAAGCCCTATTTTCCCCGCATGATTGCGGCCGCGATCATGGTGATGGCGGTCGCCGCCGTCAACCTGGCGCTGCTCCGCCTCGCGGGATCGCTGTGGGATGTCATCACCGTCCAGCGCGACGAAGCCCACATGACCCAGATGATCCTCTTGTTCTTGGGCCTGGTTCTGCTGCAGGGCTTCTGCTTGATGGGCCACAGTTACTTGACCGCGTGGGTGTCACAGCGGGTGGTCGCGGATTTCCGCACCCATCTCTTCGCCCACCTCCACACCCTGTCCGTCAATTTCTTCTCCAAGCGGCGGACCGGGGAGCTGATGTCCCGTCTGATGAGCGATGTCACGGTCATCCAGAACGTCGTAACGGATACCCCGATCGATGCGGCCAAGCAGATCGTGACCTTTGTCGGCGGCGCCGGCTTCCTGTTTGCCATGAACTGGCGGCTGTGCCTGCTTATTCTGGTACTGCTCCCGCTGCTCGTCGTCGTCGCCAAGCTCTTCGGTCGGCGGTTGCGAGCGCTCTCCACGACCATTCAGGATCAGACCGCCTCGGTCAGCACGCTGGTGGAGGAGGTCATCGCCGGCATCCGGGTGGTGAAATCGTTCGTCCAGGGCAAACGGGAGGAACAACGGTTCGTCACCCAGGTACAGGCAGCGCTCGAACTGGCCTTGCGCCGTGCCGCCATCATGGCGGTGTTCGTGCCGACGATCACGTTCGTGACCTTTGCCGCCGCCGCCGCCGTGTTGTGGTTCGGAGGACGGCAGGTCATCGAGGGCACCGTCTCGCCCGGCGACCTGTTCGCCTTCGTCCTGTTCGCCGGCATCCTGATCGGCCCGTTCGGATCGGCCGCCAGGGTCTTCGCACAGATCAAGGAAGCCCAGGGCGCCATGCAGCGAGTGTTTGAGATTCTCGACACCCATGCCGAGATTGCCGACGCGCCGGACGCGGTCGATCTCCCGGCTGTGCAAGGCCATGTCCGCGCCGAGCACCTCAGGTTCGCGTACGACGCCCGCCAGCCGGTCCTCTCGGACGTGTCCTTTGAAGCCAAGCCCGGCGAACTCATCGCGATCGTGGGGCCGACAGGATCGGGCAAGACAACGATCATCAATCTGCTGCACCGTTTCTACGACCCGACGGCGGGACGTCTCATGATCGACGGGCACGATCTCAGGGGTGTGCGCCTGGAGAGTCTCTACCGCCAGATCGCCCTGGTGCCCCAAGAAACGATTCTGTTCGGCGGATCCATCCGCGACAACATTCGGTATGGACGCGAGGATGCGCCCGAAGCCGACATCATCGCCGCCAGCCAGGCTGCTCACGCGCACGAATTCATCATCGGATTCCCGGACGGCTACGACACCATTGTAGGGGAAAAGGGCATCAACCTCTCGGGAGGGCAACGCCAGCGGGTGGCCATCGCACGGGCGATCCTGAAAAATCCCCGCATTCTCCTGCTGGACGAAGCCACTTCGGCGCTCGATACGGAATCGGAACGGCTGGTGCAACAGGCCTTGGAACGGCTCATGGTCAACCGCACGACCTTCGTCGTGGCGCACCGCCTCAGTACCATCCAACGCGCCGATCGGATTCTGGTGCTCAACAAGGGCCAGCTCGTCGAAGAAGGCACCCATGCCTCCCTCTTGGAGCGGCAAGGGCTCTATCATTACCTCTATACGCTACGCCTGAGCGAATTACCGGCCTGACCCAAGGAGGGTCCATGACGCAGCTCGCAGTCTTCGTCCTACTCCTGGCGACCTGGATGCTGCCCGGTGGGGCGATCGCGCAGAGCCCCCTGCCGCAACCGGATCACATCGTCATCGTCATCGAGGAAAACCATGCCTTCGATCAGATCGTCGATTCTCCGGCAGCGCCCTACCTGAACGACCTGATCAAACGGGGCGCCCTCCTCACCCAATCCTATGGCGCCACCCATCCCAGCCAACCCAACTACATCGCATTGTTTGGCGGGTTCATCGAGGGGATCGTCAAAAACACCTGTCCCCACCAGCTCTCGACACCCAATCTCCGCAGCTCGCTCGCGGCGGTCGGTAAAACCTTCACCGGGTACGCCGAAGACCTACCCTCCGTCGGCGCGGCGGACTGTGTCGCCGGCGGCTACGTACGCAAACACAATCCATGGGTGAACTGGCAAGGCGCGCCCACCTACCAGGTCCCGGCCGAGGAAAATCGCCCGTTCGCCGATTTCCCCACCGACTTCTCTCAGCTGCCGACCGTCAGTATCGTGATTCCCAATCAGGCCAATGACATGCACGACGGCTGGGACCCGGGACGGATCGAGCGAGGCGACGAATGGCTCCGCTTCTACCTCGACCGCTATGTGGAATGGGCCGCCACCCACAACAGCCTGCTGATCGTCACGTTCGACGAAGATAACGGCAAGTCCGACAACCGTATTCCGACGATTCTCGTCGGCCCCATGGTCAAACAGGGGCGATTCGATGAACGGACCGATCATTATGGGCTGCTGCGCACGCTCACGGACCTGTACGGCGCCGAGCCGGTCGGACTCGGCGCCAAGGCACGCCCCCTCACCAGCATCTGGGCTGAACCGCGGCGGTAGGCCTCACGGTTTCCTCCACCGACACCACATCTTCCAAAGTTCCAGCGCCAGGAACGGCAGCACGCCGAATCCCAGCATCAACCACCAGTCGTTTCCCCGCAGCGACACGACCTTGAAGATCTCCTGCCCCCAGGGGCTCAGGAGAATCCCGACCTGCAGAAGAGCCGACAGCAGGACCGCCGCCACCAGGGCCGGATTCCCGAAGACCCCCAGTTGAAACAGCGAGTACCGGTCATGGCGGGAACTGAACGCATGGAACAGTTGCACCAACACCAGTGTGGTGAACGTCATGGTCCTTGCGGAGTCGACATCTTCATGCCACCACGAGAGGGTAACGCCGAAGACCACCAACGTGGCCGCCGCCATCAAGCCTCCTTGCGCGCAGATGGCGAGAAACCGAGCACGGTCCAGCAGCCGGGCTTGAGGATCGCGGGGCGGACGTTTCATCACATCGGGATCGCCGGGATCCACCGCCAGAGCCAAAGCGGGAAACCCGTCGGTCACCAGATTGATCCACAGAATCTGGATGGGCAGCAGCGGCAACGGCCAACCCACCAGCGTACTGCCCAGCATCACCAGCACTTCGCTCAGGTTGCAGGACAGCAGATAGTGGACGGCCTTCCGAATGTTGTCGTAGATGCCGCGGCCTTCCTCCACAGCCGCCGCAATCGACGCAAAATTGTCGTCGGTCACCACCATATCCGAGGCTTCCTTCGTCACATCCGTGCCCGTCATGCCCATCGCGATGCCGATGTCGGCTTCACGCACGGCGGGAGCATCGTTCACGCCGTCGCCGGTCATGGCCACGACCGCTCCCCTGGCACGCCACGCCTTGACGATGCGGAGCTTATGCTCCGCCGAGACCCGCGCATAGACGGAGAAGGTCCGGACACGGTCCGCCAACTCTTCGTCCGTCAACGCATTCAACTCGATCCCAGACAGGGCCTGCTGGGGACCGCTGGAAAATCCCGCTTCACGCGCGATGGCCAACGCCGTCTCCTTGTGATCCCCGGTGATCATCACCGTCGTGATGCCGGCCGAGCGGCACAGCTCCACGGCGGTCTTGGCTTCGGGGCGCAACGGGTCTTTCATGGCCGCCAACCCCAGAAACGTGAGCTGCGTTTCCACATGCTCGGGTGAAAACTGGGTCGCGTCCGAATCGAGCACCCGCCGCGCGAACCCCACCACACGCAAGGCCTGCTGGGCAAACCGTCGATTGGCCGTCCCGATCTCCTCGCGAATCTCGTCGGTCAACGGCGTGACCGTACCGTCGAGAGCGACCACCTCGCAGCATCGACTGAGCAAGACATCCGGCGCGCCCTTCACGTAGGCCACGAGACCATCCCCCGATCGCCGCACCATCGACATCATCTTTCGATCGGAGTCGAAGGGAATCTCTTGCACCAACGGATGCCGTCGCTCCAATTCGTCCTTTCGCAACCTCGCCTTGGCGCCCGCAACGAGCAACGCGCCTTCGGTCGGATCACCCAGCACCGTCCAACTTCCATCGGCTTCCTTGAGAGAAGCGCCGTTACAGAGGATCGCATCGGTCAAGAGGTCCTGCAGCCCGCCGCACGACGAATCCCCGTCGAGGATGGCTCCTGCCGGGTCATACCCTTCGCCGGTCACTCCGTACACCCGTCCCTCCGCATAGAGATGCGTGACCGTCATCTCATTTTTGGTGAGGGTCCCGGTCTTGTCGGTGCAAATCACCGTCGCCGCGCCCAAGGTTTCCACCGCAGGCAATCGCCTGATCAGCGCGTGCCGTTTGACCATGCGCATGACGCCCAGGGCCAGCGTCGTCGTCACGATGGCGGGCAGGCCTTCGGGAATCGCAGCCACCGCCAGGCTCACCGCCGTCAAGAACATGTTGAAGGCCGGCTCGCCCCGTAGCAGTCCCAACAGAAAGACGACGGCGACGATGCCCAACGACAGCAGCAGCAGGACGTGACCGAATTGTTCCAAGCGCCGCTGCAACGGCGTCGGTTCGACCGGCACGGCGGTCATCAGGGTCGCAATGCGCCCCAACTCGGTTCGCGCACCGGTGGCCACGACCAGCGCGCGTCCCTTCCCGGCCGTCACCGTCGTGCCGAGGAACAGCATGTTCCGCCGATCGCCGAGCGGGAGATCCTCATGACCCAGCGTGGCCGATTCTTTTTCGACCGGAGTGGATTCTCCGGTCAAGGCCGACTCCTGCGTCCGCAAGGCCACCGACTGGACCAGTCGCGCATCAGCCGGCACCTGGTCTCCGGCCTCCACCTCGATCAGGTCACCCGGCACCACGTCGCGAGAGGCCAGCGACTGTCGAACGCCGTCACGTACGACGTGCGCATAGGTGACGGCGAGCGTCTTGAGCGCGGCCAACGACCGCTCGGCCCGATACTCCTGGACAAACCCTAAGAGGCCGTTCAACGCCACGATCGCCATGATGGCGGCGGTATCGATCCATTCGCCCAGGAGTCCGGACACGACGGCCGCGCCCACGAGGACCCATACGATCACACTGGTGAATTGCGCGAGGAAGATCTTCCAGGGAGAGAGGGGCGCGGCCTCGGGCAATTCGTTGGGACCATGGAGCGACAGTCGTCGCCCGGCCTCGGCTTGCGTGAGCCCTTCGCGGATGGACACGTCGAATGCTTGACCGAGATCATCGATCGGATAGGCATGCCATCGGTCGGAGGCAGCGGAATGCTGGTCGTCCATCCTTCCCCAATCCTTCTCTCCCTGGGAGGGAGCCTAAACGCCGGTGCCGAAAAAATCGACCAGCAGCCGCCCCCGGGGCTCAACCCTACCGAATTCGCGCCGATAGAGTATCGACGAAGGACGGCGCCATGGCTCCTGATAGGAGCGTCGTTCCCGCAGTGGGAACACCCGTCGCTCGCGTATGACGCCCTGTCCGCATGGTGATGTCATGTTAGGCTCTTCCCGGTCGGCCCCGAAACCGATTCCCGACAGCCTCCGCAACAGCCTGAAGGAGTTGCGCCAGGGGCTGCTGAACCTGCATAAAGCCTTGATCGTGTCGGAGCAAATCACCTACGAACGCATTTACGGCCGCATCGCGTCCTCGGGCCAACTGCTGCAACTCGTCATGAACGACCCCTGGTTCGCCTGGCTCCACCCGCTCTCACATCTGGTCGTGCGGATCGACGTGGTGTTGGAAGATCCCGAGGACATTTCACTCGAATCGGCCCAGACGCTGCTCGCCGATGCACGCGCCATGTTGCGTCCGTCGGAGGAGGGCGATGGGTTCGAGCGCAGCTATTACGAAGCGCTGCAGCGCACCCCCGATGTGGTCCTCGCCCACGCCGGCGTGAAAAAACTGCTCAGCACGGCGGTGCTCGCAGCCGCAGCCTGACCCCGGCGCGCGGCCCGACCCTCAAAACAGCGGATGGTGCGGAGAAGAGGAGAAGGGCGCCGAGCGCGGCGCATCCCCCTTGTTACCCAAGAACCGCCAACCGCCTTTCTCGTGGACGAGATAGTGCACCTCTTTGAACCAGCTATCCAGCGTGATCCGTTCGCTCGATTGCAGGTCCATCCCGTACAACCCGCCGGTACAGGTCAGCTCGACCCGCGGGCCATCAACGCCGGGAATGATCCTCATCTCCGAGAACAGATGCGTCGAGGACAGGTCTCGATAGTGCTCGAACACCTCGCGCCAAATCCGCTCCACCTCGGCGAGATGAAGACCATGGTAGTTGTACGCCGACGCGTAGAACTCCATCAGCGACGTAAGGTCCTGCTTCTGCAGTGCCCGCTCCGCCTGCTTGAAGGCCGCCAGGACAGCTTGCACCGTCGGATCCATGCGGATCACCTTTGCCTCGGTCACGGTGCGCCCCTCGCCGATCAGGACCATCTCGGGCAAGACCTGCACGACCGCATGAACCGGCTGTCCGATCAGCAGGCACAAGCAGCCTCCCGCCAGCCACACGCCCAGCCTCGCTCGCATCCATCCGCAGCGTCGATGGTGACCGACGTGCACTCCCCATATGTTCATCCTTGTTCCTCTCTTCCAGACGGATGCGTGGTGCCCTTTCCCTTTGGCGCCTCAGGGCTTGGCGCTAGACTACAGCCAACGGAGTCATCTTTCCAGTTCGCCGTCACGCGACAATCCGGAGTGCGGCCTCGCCCGAGAGCGTGGGCGAGCGCCGAGCGAGTCCAAGGGCGCGTGTCAGAAAGGGGACGACCGCATGCCGAAACGCAGAACCGCCCGAGTCGCCATCACCCGTCCAGTTGAAATTCAGGGGCCACATGGAATCAGCCACGGCACGTTGTGTGATTTTTCTCCGAGCGGCGCTCGCGTGTGCCGGACGGAGGTCAAGGTCCACTGCGGCATGCGGCTGACGCTGCGGTTTTCGCTGCCGGACCGCATGGAACCGATCGAATTGAAGCAGGCCGTCGTGAGTTGGGTCGGAACCCACGAGTTCGGCATTGGGTTTCCCAAACCCTCGCGGGAACTCCGGGCACGGTTCGAAACGGTGTATGAGCTGTTGCTCGACGCCCAAACGGCCGACACGAACGACCGGGTGATTTCGCTCCGCCTCTCATGACGGACGGGATCACCGAAAGAGCAACCACAGTCCGCCAAGATACGCCACAATCATCACCAGGCTGTCCGGTTCGATCAGCAGGTACCGTTTTTCCACTCGGTACATGATGCCCATCAAGCCGACATTCATCATGAGAATCGCCCACAAGGCCGTCAGGGCATGGGCCGAATCGATAACAGCCAACAGCGGCCCGCCACGGTAGGCCAGATCGGCAAAGACAAAGGCGGCCATGTTGAACGCATTGCTGCCGAAGAGATTGCCAACCGCCAAATCGAACGCCCCCAAACGCACGGCGGCTAGCGACGTCACCAACTCGGGCATGGTCGTTACGATGGCCACCAACGAGGTCCCGACAAAGGTGGCGCCGACTCCGTAACCGTCCGCGATGGTTTTTGCCGACTGCGCGAGCAGCGGCGCTGCAACCAGCAGCCCCAGGGTCGAGCCAAGGAACCCCATGGTCGCGCGCCGCACCCCGTCCCGCCTGATCGCGCATTCCAACGGTCCATCAACCGCCGCCTCTGCCAAGGCCTGTTGCACCCGCTGCCGCCGCTTGACGTCCTCCTGCCGAAAGACGACCCGCATGCCGAAGACATACACCAGGAAGAGCAGACCACTTCCCATCCCCACACCGCCCGGTCCGACCTCGCGGGCGAACAGGATAAGGAACGCGGCCAAGCCGGTCAGGATCATCGCCAACGCAGCCACCAATGTATGCTCGAAGGCCGCCTGTTCCCACACCCGTTTGCCGCGGTGAAGCAAGTCCAGCAGCCCCAACGTCAACATATTCGCGAGCCCCGCCCCGAACAGATCGCCGGCAGCCAGGTTCGGTGCGTCGAGCAGCACGGCACTGACCGTCGTCAAGACCTCCGGTAAGGAGGTCGCGGCGGCCATCAACACCACCCCGATCCAAACGCGCCCCAACCCCGTCAAGGCGGCGAGTTGATCGCCATAGGCCGACAGGCGGGTGCCCGCGACGACGATCAGCAGGCCGCTGACCACGAGTTGTCCCCATGCGGCAATCATTGCGGGTTCGTGTAGAGAGGAGTTCGAAAGCGTCTCGCTCAACGGAGTGCTGAGTGTGCCTGCCTCTTGCATCGAGGTCAAGCCGATCCAATCACGGCAGGAGACACTGCGTCAGGGCGGGGACTGGGGCAGGAGCATGTCCGCCACCTTGTCGATGAGGGTCTGCGGTAGGAAGGGCTTCTGCAGGTAGGCCGCCTGGGCATCCACCCCGTGCGAGGTCAACATATCTCCGGCATATCCCGAGATGAACAGGACCTTGAGCCGGGGAAACATCGCCTTCGCTCCTTGCACCAACACGGCAGCTTTCATTCGCGGCAGGATCACGTCGGTGATCAGCAGGTCGCAGCCGCCTTTGCGCAGCTGCAGCATCTGCAGGGCTTCCACGCCATCCCCCGCCGCCAAGACTTCGTAGCCCTGGTCTCGCAGTACCGCCGTCATGAGGCCTCGAATCCCTTCGTCGTCCTCCACCAGCAACACCGTCGCACAGGTAGCCGGACGCGCCGGAGCCGGCGCTGTCGCTTCGACCTCTGCCGTCGGCTTGAGCACCCGCGGCCACATCACGGTAAATCGCGTGCCTCGTCCCGGTTGGCTCACCACCTCGATGTAGCCGCGACTTTCCTTGACGATGCCGTATACCGTCGCCAACCCGAGGCCGGTTCCCCGGCCCGCCTCCTTGGTGCTGAAAAACGGCTCGAAGATATGCGCCAAGGTCTCGGGGTCGATGCCGGAGCCCGTATCCTCGACGACCATTTTGACGTAGGGACCGGGAACCGCGCCGGGATGCGCCCGCACATAGGTTTCGTCCAAATCGGCATTGCCGGTCTCGATCGTGAGGATGCCGCCCTCAGCCATCGCGTCGCGCCCGTTGAGCGCCAAATTAAGCAGGACCTGTTCGATCTGCACGGAATCGCCGAGCACATGCCCGGCTTGCGGATCGAGCACAATCACCGTCTGGATCTGCTCACCGATCAGGCGGCGCAGAATATCTTCCATGTCGCGGACCAAGGTGTTGAGCGGCACGTCGCGTTGCTCCAACACCTGCCTGCGGCTGAAGGTCAACAGCTTCTTCGTCAAGGCGGCCGCCCGCGCGCCGGCCTGGCCGATCAACTCCACCTCATGCCGGCAGGGATGCGAGCCCAGTTGCTGCATCACGCGCTGCGCATGCCCCGTCACGACCATCAGGAGGTTGTTGAAGTCGTGCGCGATGCCCGCCGCCAGCCGCCCGAGCGCCTCCATTTTCTGCGACTGCCGCAGGCTCTGTTCATCCTGCCGACGCGCCGTCAGATCAATGATGGTTTCAATCACGTGGGTCCGCCCGTCAGTCGTGGCGGCCTTGGCCCAATGGATCAACAGGGGCCGGCCGTCCGGCAGCGCCACCTCTTCGGAAAGAATTCCATCATGGATCAAGGCATCCGGCATGCGACAAAACGCGCAAGGACCGGCCTGCCCGACAATCTTCTGAAAGCACCGCCCGCCTGCGATAGGACCGAAGGTCTTCACGGACGTCTGGTTTTGAAACTGAATCGTATGGTCGGCGGGATCGATCACGGTCACGCTCACCGGTTGCGAGTCGAGCAGCGCGTGCGGATCGTACAGCGGGCGACCGGACGGGGGAGTGGAACCAACCATGGAATATCCTCTGGTAATGCTGGATTGAACGAAGCGACGGTATGAATCCTCGTTCTGGTTGTACTACATCATCTCGCACAGTCAAGGAGATCGTCGATTGGAAATTCGTCCTACACCCACTCCGGCGCCTGCTCGCGCGTGAGTTCGGGATCGGCAAAGGCCCGGTAGAGCGCCGGCAAGACCACCAGCGTCAAGAGCGTCGACGTGACCAAGCCCCCCACCACGACGGTCGCCAGCGGCCGCTGGACCTCCGCGCCGATACCCTGCGCGAGGGCGAGCGGCAGCAACCCCAGCAACGTCGTCATCATGGTCATGATCACGGGGCGCAGCCGCAGCACGCAGCCCGCCATGATCGCCGCATCCATCGGCTGACCTTCATTGCGAAGTTGATTGATGTAGGACACCAGCACGATCCCGTTGCCCACCGCCAAGCCGAACAGTTCGATGAAACCGATGGACGCCGGCACGCTCAGGTACTGACCGCTCAACCAGAGCGACACCAAGCCCCCGATCAAGGCGAACGGCAGATTCAGGATGATTAACGTCGCATACCGAAGCGAATGGAAGGCCCAGAACAACAGAAAAAACACGAGCCCGAGTGTGATGGGCACGACCACCAGCAGCCGCGCGTTCGCCCGCTCCATGTTTTCAAACGCCCCGCCCCAGGTCACTGTGTACCCCTGCGGCAGGCGAATCCGTTCCGCCAACTTCCTGCGCCCCTCATCGACCACCCCGCCGATGTCACGCCCCACCACATTAAAGCCGATGTAGATCCGGCGCTTGACCTGCTCGCGGCTGATGCGCGCCGGGCCTTCCCGCATTTCGATGGTGGCCAGTTCGCTGAGGGGAATCGGCGCCCCGGAAGCGGACCGAACCCGAATATCTCCGATGGCCGCGATGCTGTTGCGGTACTGGGCGGGAAATCGCAGGATCAGTTGAAACCGGCGCTCTCCTTCATACACCTGCGTGGCGGGTTTGCCGCCGACCGCGGTGGTGATGATGTCCTGCACGTCGGACACGTTGATCCCATAACGCGCGATCTTCTGCCGGTCGATATCGAGCGTCAGGTACGGCTGCCCCGCCACCTGCTCTACCTTCACGTCTTTCACGCCCTCGATCGTCCGCAGCAGGTCCGCGATCGACTCGGCTTGTCGGTACAACACCTCCAGATCATCGCCGAACAACTTGATCGCGCAGGCGGTGCGAATCCCGGAAATCAATTCGTCCACTCGTTCTTGAATCGGCTGACTCATCAACACGGAGATGCCGGGAATTTCCGCCAACCTGATCCGAATCGCATCCACCAGTGCGGACTGCGTTTTGGCGCTCGTCCATGACCCGCGCGGCTGCAGTTGTATGACCGGATCACTTTCATTCGGTTCTTCCGGGCCCACCGCGATGTCCGGCCGCCCGATCTTGCTGACCGCCATCCGCACCTCGGGGAATTCCAGCATGGCGCGATGCGCCTGTTTCTCGATCTCGATCGACTCCGGCAGGGAGACGCTCGGCAGCCGCACGATCTGCGGCGTCAGCGCCCCCTCCTCCAAAATGGGAATGAATTCTCGTCCCACGAAGGGAACCAGCGTCAGGCTCGCCAGCACGACCGCCGTCGCGCCCGCCAACACCGCTCCACGGTGGGCCAACGTCCAGCGCAAGACCGGTTGGTAGCGCGCTTTCATCCAGCGCGTCAGTCGGGTCTCCTCCGGATGGTCGCCGCGCAGCACCAAGGACGCGAGCACGGGCGAGAGGGTGAGGGTGACGACGACCGACGCCAGCAACGAGATCACCAGCGCATAGGCCAACGGCGCAAACATCTTTCCTTCCATGCCGTGCAGCGTCATCAAGGGCAGGAACACGACGCTGATGACCAGGATCCCGAACAGAATCGGCCGCCCCACTTCGTTGGTGGCCCGCAGAATGACTTCGAGCCGCGAGCGTTCGCTGTGGCGATTCTCAGACAGGTGGCGATAGACGTTTTCCACCACCACCAGCGACCCGTCGGCAATCTCCCCGATCCCGATGGCCAACCCGCCCAAGGTCATGAGGTTGGCGGAGAGCCCCGCCCGCTGCATCACCAGAAATGTCATGAGGGGCGTCACCAGCAAGGAAGCCGTCACCACGATTGCGCTCCGCACATGGCCGAGAAACAGAAAGAACACGAGCGTGACCAGGACGATCCCTTCGATCAGGGCGTCGCGCACGGTATTGATGGCGGCGGTCACCAGTTCGATGCGGTCATAAAAGGGCACCAGCTCTAGGCCGTCGGGAAGGAGCCCGTCGCGCTGGATCCGCGCCACCCGCTCCTTCACCGCGCCGACCACTTCCCGCGCATTGCCGCCGCGCAGCATCAACACCGTGCCCGCCACCACCTCTCGCTCGCCGTTCAACACGGCCGCCCCATGCCGAACCGCATGCCCGATACGGACCTCGGCCACGTCGCGGACGAAGACGGGAGTCCCGCCGACCTCCTTGACGATGATGCTCTCGATATCGGGAATGGCCTTGATCAGGCCCACCCCGCGCACGATGGCCCGCTCCGCATGGCGCTCCAGCACGTTGCCGCCCGCATTGGCATTGTTCTTCCCCACGGCGTCGAATACCTCATGCAACGTGAGGTCGTACTTGCGCAACTTGGCGGGGTCCACCAGCACCTGGTACTGCTTCACAAACCCGCCCAACCCGTTCACGTCGATGACACCCGGCACACCCTTGAGCACCGGACGGAGCACCCAATCCTGCAGCGTGCGTTGAGACGTCAATTCCAGTTCCTTCGAGGCCGCATCCGTCGCCGCCGGGGGACCGTCGAGATAGTACTGATAAATCTCACCCAGGCCGGTCGTCACCGGCGCCATCACGGAGTCGATGCCCGGCGGCAGCCGCTCCTTCACCGTCATCAGCCGCTCCATGACCAATTGGCGCGCGAAGTAGACGTCGACTTCGTCATCGAACACCACCGTCAACTGGGAGAGCGCGAACTTGGAAAGCGAGCGGATCTCGCTCAGCCCCGGCAGGCCGGTCATCTGGAGTTCGATGGGATAGGTGATGAACCGCTCCACCTCGACCGGCGAGAGGCCCGGCGCTTCCGTCAGTACCTGCACTTGGACGTTGGTCACGTCGGGATAGGCGTCGATGGGAATCGACTGGAAGGCAATCAGTCCCGCTCCGGCCAGCAACGAGAGCAGTCCCAGGATCAGGATGCGCTGGCGCAGCGAGAATTCGAGGAGCGATGCGATCATGGCGTGGGTTCGACCCTGTGGATTTCGACCTCCGATTTGAGTGCGAACGCCCCCTTCACCACCACCTCTTCACCCTCCCGCAGTCCTTCCAGCACCATCACGTGCTCGCTCTGCTCGTCGCCCAGCACCACGCGACGCGGCTCGAAGCGGTCGTCCGCCCGTTTCACGAAGATCATCTTCCCCCCATCGATCTCTTGCACCGCCGCCAGGGGCACCCGCAGGGCCTCCTGCACCGTCGCCGTATAGACCTGGACCATGGCAAACATTTCAGGCTTGAGCAAGCGATCGGGGTTCGGCACCGTGACGCGCAGGCGCATGGTCCTGGTTTCCGGATCAAGCACGTCGCTGATGTGGGTGATGGTGCCGGAGAAGAGCGCATGCGGATAGGCCGGCACGACGACCTTGACCGACTCATCCGGACGAATGAACCGGACATCCTTTTCCGGCACGTTGCCGATCACCCACACGTCGGACAAGTCGGCGATCACGAAACATTTCTGCGCGGTCTCGATGACCTCGCCGCGCGTGATATTACGGACGATCACTCGGCCGGCGAAGGGCGCACGGATCGCCACATCCGAGCGGATGGTCTGCTCGCGGTCCAGCCGCTGCAGCTCCTGCGATGCCACGCCGAGCAACGTCAGGCGATGGGCGGCTTCCCGTGCGTCCGCTCGCGCCGTTTTCATCTCGGCTTCCCGCCGCTGAAGTTCCGCCAGGCTGATCGCGCGATGTTCGTGGAGATTGGCGGCCCGTTCATAGGCCAACTGGGCCTCATGCTGGCGGGCCGACGCCTTGAGGTAGGCCCCCTCGGCCAAGCCCAAGTCGGCGCTGTCGAGCAGGGCGAGCTGCTCTCCCTTCTTCACATCCTTGCCGACATCCACCGACACCTCCACGACCCGGCCACGGATCAGGGTCGTCACCTCCGCCAGTTCGTTGGCGTTGGCCTGCACGGTGGCGGGAAACTCCCGATGGACGGTGAACGGCTCCGCTTTGACCCGCAGCACGTCGATCCCCGCCCGGGCCATCTCCTGTTGGGTCAATCGAACGATGCCCTCGACCGACCGGTTCGCCGGATGAGCGGCAGGGTTCGGGGAAGGATCGCGGTCGCATCCCTGGGCCGCGAGGAGCAGGACCCAGACCAACAGGGGGACCGGCCTGAGGCGACGCAACGAAACCGACGGCCATACCCATCGCACCGAACCCCGACTCACACCTATCACGGTTGGTGTCATGCTCCGATCACCGGCTCGCCCCAGGTCGTGACTCATGGAATCAGCAGGGAACGTGCCCGGCCGGACAGGTGATTTCGAAGGGAACGGACAGGCCGTAGCAGCCTTTTGCTACGGCCTGCAGGGCAGGAACGGGGTGAAATGCCACAGCCGGACCGGCCGGCGCATGGGATGAACAGGCCGTCACGTCAGCGAACGACGAGCACCGAACAGCGGCTGTGCTGCACCACCTTCGTGGAGATGCTGCCGAGCAGGAACCGCGCGATCGCGCCCATGCCCTTGGCGCCGGTCACGATGAGATCCACCTTTTTCTTCGAGGCGACCTTCAGAATCTCGTCGGCTGGTTTGCCCAACCGCACGACTTCGTCGACCGTAAACCCGGCCTTCAGGAGTTTGTCTGCGCATTGTTCGACCAGCCGAGCGCCGGCCTCCTTCAGCTCGGGATAGTTGAGATAGGGCATCACATGGGTGACCACCACCTCCAGTGGCTCCGCCCCCTCCCGCGCATCCGGTCGCCACTTCGTCAGCACGAACTTCACCGCTTTCTCCGAAGCCTTGGAGCCGTCGGTGGCCAGCAGGATGCGGCGCACAGGCCGCGGCTCCTCCTTCACAATGAGGACCGAACAGGGCGCATGGAGCGTCACCTGGGTGGACACGCTTCCCAGCATGAAACGATCCAGCGCATCCAGCCCCCGGCTCCCCAGCACCACGAGCCCGTCCCGTTGCGGGGCCAGCTTCAAGATGGTTTGCCCCACCGGCCCACGCTCCGACGACAGCTTGGCCTTGAGACGCAACGACGCCACCTGCGCCTTGGCCTCCACCATCGTTCGCTTGCTCTGGGCTTCAATGCGTTTGATCTCTTCCTGAATGAACGGTTCGTTGCCGATCACTACCGGCTGAAACATCACCGGCGAACGCAAGGCCTCCACATCCGTCACATGCACCAGCGTGACATCCGGCTTCTCTTGAAACGGTACGTGCACCACCCATTCCGTCGCCCATTTCCCGTACTTGGAGCCATCCGTCGCAATCAACACCTTCATGGTCACACTCCTCTGGTTCCGCCGCCGACTCACCGGCTGTGCAGGTCTCGCGCCACAACGCCGCCGCATCTTCGCCGCAACGGCTCGCGAGGTCAATAGGGAGTGGGAGGAGTGGGAAGATCGGCTACGGTCGCCGCGAACGACTCAGGCGGCGCAGCAGACGCCCCAGCAGCGCGCCGAGCCCTGCGCAGAAGAGGCCGGCCGCCGCCGTAATGGAGAGTTCGAGTGCCCAGACATGATGGACGGAAGGGTTGTTCCAGCCATCCACGAGAATACGCGCCCATACCGCGGCCGGGACCGCAGCAGCCGGAACAAGCGCAATGACCCAGAGCCGTGAGAGCAGACTCCACCCCAAAATCAAGGCGGCCGCCCCCACCACGAACAGGCCCGGCCCTGTCAGCGCATCGGGCAAGGTGAGGCGACGAACGGGAATCCACCAATAGGGCAGCCCCACGGCGAAAAAGCAGACGGCGAAGGCCGTCAGGAACCGAAGCGGCTCGGGATCCAATCGGAAGCGACGAGTGGGACGCATGGCCTGCGGGCGGCGAAGGGGCACGTTGAAATAGGTAGCCAGCTGCAGCAGCACGATGGGCTAGAGGAGATGGCTATAGATGGCGGGGGCGCGGCGGCGCCCGACGGCCTGGCGACTCCAGGAGGATCGCAGATCCCTCTCCCGCGACGGCCCGAGCCCCGCCACCCGGCGCAGCAACGCCCACAGTGACTGCAGCAGGGTCCATCCCACCCCCCGCTGCGCCACCCGCCGTGATGGCTCGCTCTCGCCCCCCGCCAGACAGACACAACACCACAGGCGCGACCACCCGCCTCGTTGAGCGGCAACGGATTGTCTTGCGCGTCGAGTTTCCACAGTGGCTCCTCTCAGGTTGATCGGCTGAACCTTGCGAATAGAGAGGAGCCTATCACCGGCTCGGCGAGCGCCAAAACGGAAAGCGGTTTCTTGCATGGGCGTCCGACGGTGAATACGTAGTCGTGCGATACCAACCTCCGATGCTGTCCGGCGACGATACAGCGGATTGACCATGGGAAAACGAGAGGAGTACTGTGAGAAGAGTCACAAGGTGAGAGAGCCTATGCACAGCACCACCAACGCTCGATGGGCCATCGTTGTCTCCATCCTTGCCGGCCTCCTGACGTTCGACCCGCGTCCTGCGCAATCACAGTCGTCCGGCAGCCCCACCCTCACACCCAGATCGGAACGCGCCAGACCCAACGGCCCGATGCGCGGCCTGAAGCAGCCGAATCGACCGGGCCAACAGACCATTCCGGATCGGTCACAAGCCTTGGAAGATCGGTTACGCCGCGGGGAGACGGCCCCACCGACGGCACAGGGGCAGGTGAGCGAGTGGTTGGAACAGTTACATCGAGGCGGGAAGGAAGGCCCGGCCGGTGACACACCGACCAGAGAGGAAGCGCGATGACCCTCACCACGGTGGAATGGAACGCAATGGAACCGGCCTTGAAGGCGATCCGCACCGCCGTCTTCATCCGCGAACAGGGCGTGCCGGTGGAGCTGGAGTGGGACGGCCTCGATCCGGCCTGCACTCACGTGGCGGCCTGGGATGAAGCGGGAGAGGTGATCGCCACGGCCCGCATGCAACCGAACGGCACCATCGGCCGCATGGCGGTGCTCAAGGGCTGGCGCGGGCGCGGCGTCGGCAGCGCCCTGCTCGGCGCATTACTGGACCTGGCGGCGCAACGAGGCCTCGCGCGCGTCAGCCTTTCGGCCCAGACCCACGCGATCGGCTTCTACGAACGGGCCGGCTTCCGTCTCATCGGCGACCTGTTTCTCGATGCCGGCATCCCGCACCGAAAGATGGAGAGGGAACTGGAGCACACGCGTAACAGTCGCACCTAGCCATCAGTTCCTTGTCCGTATCACGCCTGCCATTCCTGTGGCGATCAGTGACCAAATAATCCAGGATAGCGGCGTGAAGATATTTGCCAGGGTTTTCGGAGCAATCAGCATTTCGCTCTGCGAGCAACAAGGAAAAGCTGTTCCCTCGGTTGTTTCTCTTGGTTCCCATTCGTCATGGAGGTTGAACGGTATCAACGGCACGGTAATGTCGAGCGCCAGCCACAGCGCATGGTTCCAAAATCCCCACTCCTGCGCTTCCGGGGTTAGTTTTTGAAGATCCTTTCTGATTTGTCTGATTTCTTGGATTTTGAGATCGTGCTTGGGAAGCCCGGCATTGACCGCGGCAAAAGTGGGCTGGACGTTACGAGGATGGCTCAACACCAGGCCTAGGCTAATCGCCAGTACGAGCCAAATGCAGAACGCTGGGCCCAACCGGGTTCCGAATCCCATTATCTTTTCGAGGATGAACCGATTCCAAACTTTCAGTCTGATCCAGGAGAGAGGGCGATCCAGGTGGGCAACGGTTTGATCCCAATAACGGTAGAGAATGATGATGCCAACCAAGCATAAGATGCAGGCCGACCAGGGCCAGATTGGTACAGCGACTGCCGCAAAACCCATAATAATCGCACTGATCCAGCCGACAGTCTTATCAGTCTGAGAATACTTCCCTTCCTCTAGATCTAGCTCTTTCCTATTCCTCTCCATATGCATGTCGTCGGCCTTATCATCCTGACCCGTTGAAGCGAGCCAATTTTCCACGCTCTTATAGGCCCATGAATCATAGGGGTCTGCCTTCGTCAGCAAGGCTTTGGGGTCTTCGACTCTCCACGTCCCGACTTTAATGCTCTGCAAATTAATCTTCTTCGGCAGGGACTCGACGATTTCGAGCGTGGAAACTGTGACTCGGGCTAAATTGATCTTCTTCGCAGTGGTCTGAACGCTCTGTCCATCGATTCTCAAGAGACCGATTTCGGATCCACAGAGATCTAAATCCCCTCCTATGGACGCGCGCCCGCTTGCGTTTCGTTGTCCTGATCCTGGTTTTGGGAGGGCCTTAACTCTCTCGTCGCAAACAAATTCCACATGCCCTCGCACCCCTGCATTCCTGCCATCGATGTCCCCGGCCACAGCAAGACCCGCCAACATCAGATCCCCATCACATCGCAGAGACTGAAATTCAAAGTGAAAGCATTGGGTCTGCAGTTCGGCACATAATGCCTCTTTCTGCTCGACAGAAGGAACTGCCGTGAACTTGTGTCCAAACTCCTGCAGACATGCCACCGCTCTGACATCACATTTGACATGGGAATCGTTCAGGCGGACCCGTCCACACACTCGCGTATTACTCAGATCCACATCGGCACCAATGTCGGAAGCCAACACGTCCACATTGCCATCCACAGTCGTATGAAACACATCCGAGATGGTTTTCCAGAAATAGCTGTCTCGCCCACCATCGAAGTTCCGGAAGTCTGCCACCAATCCACAAGGATCTATCCATTTGTACCCACTATGGTCACTCCATTCCGTTTCAACCGCAGACTCATCTTGCCAGTTACACCCTTCGTCGAGGGATTCACGAACAGTCTCTTGGCCCTCCCAGCGTGACCGCACATGAAGGTACAGGCCACCTTTGAGATTCGATGTGGCGATATCAATGACTGGTTTAGGTGAGGCATTTTGCCTCTTAGGGGCCTTTTGACTCTTATCGTCTGTGCACCCAATCTGAGCACCCCAAAGGTATACGGGACCCGAGATGGTACTATCGCGAATTGACAGCCCTCCCAGGAAGGCGCTTTGCTTGACCACCTTCCGACTCGCGCGTACGTCTGTCATGTCGGTACAAATTCCCAACGCCGGCATGGCCTTGATCTGACCCAGTTGGGCACCCAGACGTACGTCAACCGTTCCCTTAATCGTCGTACCCGTCAACGTCACCCCGCCAGGAATGGTCGCATTATCCAGTTTTAGATCACCCCCGATGGCCGACATCCGCCATGCGAAGGCTTTCATCCATTCAGATGGTGCATTCCCGACCGGTGGAGAAGGGGAGGATGGATCCAAAACCGAATACTGTATCCAATCAAATTCGTCTGCCTTCCGGCGCTGGTCATCGTTCGATGCAACGTCATCGGGTCGGAAAGGCTCCAACGTAAGCCAGGCAGCGCGCATGCCGATGCAATCGAGATCTTTTCTCACCTGCGACATCCTGAGATCGACATAACCGCCTATCTTGGACCACCTCAGATCAATGGTTCCATCGACGACGAGCGGAGGCGGGATCGTTTGACCGGAGAGGTCCCAAGAATCGTACTCCCAGGATTGAATGTTTCCATTGACCGTCACATTGGACATGGAAAGAGTCCTGTCACAATCCCCAAATCGAAAGTCCTTAAGGTCAACCTCCTCAGTTCTCGGCCTCACAACTGCCAGCCCTTCAATGATGAGGGACTTACCGATCGACATGGTATCGAACCGGCAATCACCGCACACGGTCACGCGGGTTCGCCGCAACAGCGTTCCTTGCTTCAGCCCCACGTCCTTTTCCACGGAGATCCCTAGATTGAGGGATCCAGCGAACGAACTGCGCTGAAGATCCAACAACACCGGGCCGTTTCCACGGGCAGCCTTGTATGGCTTAGGCTCGGACTTGGACTTATCCGTCCAAGCTTCGCTGCTTCTACCCACAAGCGGTAGGACCTGCAGCCCGGAAAAATTGGCATCCGATTTGACAGTGAGATGTCGGCCACTCACCGATCCATGGGAAGTGAGCCATTCCAAACTAAGGCTTCCCTTAACCTTGGCATAGTCCAAAGTCAGCGCTACCGGATAGTCTCCCTCCCCCCTCTTCCTCTTCATAGATAACTGGGCCAGCCACGTCTCAGAAAGAAAAAAGATTTCAGACTTCTTGAAGGAGACTTGGGAATTGAAGGTTGTGCCGGGAGCATGAAAACCGCCGAGGAACTTGCAATCCTCAAATCGAAACACCGCCGTCACATCGCAGTGGTCGAAAGTCACCTCACCCAAAAAGTGCACATCCAGGCATTCAAGTGCACTCACTTTATCGGTCGGATCAAATTTCACATTCTCCTCTATCAACACAAAATAAAAACTCGCAACTCCCACTGCCCTCACTACCAAGTTTTTAAACTCAGCAGCAGGGATGCGCTTCCTGGAAGCGCTCTTGGTAAACCGAATGAGACCGGATCTCTTGTGGCGCCATGTCGTGTGACGTCTAACTGGCAGATCACGCAGGCACTCCTGATCCCCCCTCATAGTGACCATCCCGGATTCAGTCAGTTCAAAACTGGATTCCCGAACCTCCTTGCCGTACAAGACCAACCCATACAGCACCTTCTTGTTCTCAGTGCGAGAATCCGTTGCAGCAGAATCCCCAGGCCCAGCGCTAGCACCTTGGCCAGAAGAATCACGCTGTTGCCCATTCCGTTCCTTCAGTTCCTCGAGCTTCTGTTTAAGCTTCTCCTCTACCTTGCCCCATGACATCTTGTTGATGTATTTTTTCTTTTCATCAAACACTGCGTATCGACGACGTTCGTCAAGTTCAGCCTCGAATCGTTCCCCCTGATCTTCGAGCTGGTTCAGATCCGCTTCTTGCTGGATGAGTGCAAAGACCCCCTCTTTCGCGCTCAAGAACGAACAGAAGAAATCGAGATACTCACTTGCGTATGAAGAGTCATTAATATTGATCCCGCCGAATTTTGCGTTCAACGCATGCAGAACACCGCTCTCTCCGTCGAGCAAATACCACTCATACTCGTCCGTAGACTGTTCGGGCTTTTTGTCGGCCTTGTCAGCACACACCCTGACCAGATACACCCGCGTCCATTCGTAGTTCGTCAGGGACTTGTCACCATACCGTTCGTCGATCGCGCCGAGATCTAGGTCGACCTCAAACAGGAGTGGGGGCTCACTAGCGTTCTTGTAAAATCCTAACGGCTTCTTCTTTATGTGGCGAACGGGTTTCTTTGACTGCTCGTCCTTTGACTGGCCTGAGGGTTGCGCAAGCTCCTCCGCCAGTCCGAGCCTGTACTGAACATTGAGATGTTGGATTACGCTCAGGTAGTCCTTATCACCATCCGGGAGGACTTCGATGTCTGCAAACCTATTCCAATACATTGCTCCCTCCTGCACGATCAGGATTCATGATCAAGGACCAGTACAGGTTTCCATTGACGACAGCCATGCGCGCTGCCACAAGAGTCGGTTGGCGGGATCCTACGTCTACCGGCTACTACTGTCAAACGAAACACTCAGGCAAATACACGTATTTCGTGAGGGCCAGAAATCAGACCAACAAGGAAGGACTCAGTAGGATACGGACGAGGTTAGTGCTAAACAAGAGGCGAGCTTTGCGTTATAGTACCCCCATGGCGTCGGATTTTTCGTCCAGCGAATCGCAGGGTCGCCACCGGCGGGGCCGCCGTTCGAAATCGCGGCGGGGCTGGGGGACGTTCTTGCGAGCCGCGTTGCGGACCCTGCCCTTGACGATCCGGCTCGGAGTCGTCGCGGCCTTGCTCGTCGTGTTCGGCGCGGGGGTGAACTGGGCCTACCATGCGGCCCACAAGCCGACCGAAGTGTTCTTTGCGTTGGACGAGGCGCTGGACAAACGCCCCTTTGAAACCTGGCGGGAGTACGGCCCGCTGTTCCGCAAACATGCCACCGCCGTCATCACGCCGGAGCTGTTGGCGGCGCTGGCCCAGGTGGAAGGCGCGGGTAATCCCGTAGCGCGCACCTATTGGCGCTGGCAGCCGAGTTGGAATCCGCTCGAACTGTACCGACCGGCGTCGAGCGCGGTGGGCATGTTTCAAATCACCGACGCGACCTTCGAACAGGCGAAACGCTATTGCGTCCACAACCATCGCGTGGTGGAGCGGGGAGCGCTCCAGGACGTGAACGCCTGCTGGTTCAACAGCCTCTACAGCCGCATCCTGCCGAGCCACGCCATCGAACTGACCTCCGCCCTGCTGGACCGTGGCATCACCGAGAGCCTCGCGCGCCATCGACCGGTGAGCCTCAGGCAGAAGCAAGACTTGGCCGCGATCATCCATCTCTGCGGGCTCGGCGCCGGACAGGCCTACGTCGCGCGCGGCCTCAGGCCGGCACCGCACCAACGTTGCGGCGCCCATGACGTCCGTGGCTACCTCGACCGCGTCAACACCATGAAGCGGCAATTCGCGCGGCTCGCGGCGGGAGAAAGCCTGCTGCGGATCGCGCGGCCCCGCTGATCCGCTTCACGCCCTGCTCGACTTGCTCGCGGCCTACCGCGCAAAGACCATGAGGCTGTTGGCGGGGAGCACGACGGCGGCGGAAAAACCGTAGCCATGCAGCGGTTGCGGCTCGGCCGTCACCAATCCACCGTTACCCATCACGCCGGCGTTGACCCACCCTTCGTAGACGTCGCTGTTGAAGACCTCGCGCCAGGGGCCGCCGACGGGAAATCCGATGCGGTACCCGACGCGGGTAAAATTGGCGAGACTCACCGCCACGATCACATCCCGCCCTTCCCCTTCCACCCACCGGTGAAAGGCCAGGACGCGATTGGCATCATGTACGTGCAGCACGCGGACGCCGCCGCCTCGCAGAGCCGGCAAGCGGCGCCGCAAGGCCAGCAACTCGCGGGTGAACCGTAGATGGTCCTGCATCTGCTTGTCGCCTCGGTCGAGCCCTTCCCAATAGAGCAGGAGGTCGGCGTGGGCGACGAAGTCGTCCGCCCATTGCTTGTCCTCCAAGAATTCCTGCCCCATAAAGAGCATCGGAATGCCGGGCGCGGTGAGGCTCAGTCCCGTGGCGACACGCGCCCGGCTGCGGGCGAACCACGAGCGCGGATGGTCCGGATCGCCAAGTCGCGCAATGCGCAACTCCCGGCCACGATACACGATGTCGTGGTTCTCCGGCCCCTGAACGAACCGCCAGGGCTCCGTGAAGCCCTCCGGCCAGAGGCTGCGGGTCAGGCCGCTCATGTTCAGCGGACGTTCGTCTGGCGCAGCGGCGTTACCGATGACATCCCGAATGGCTAAGCGCAACCCGTCGGTCAGGGTCGTGTCGAATCCGGCGCCCTCCGGGGTCGGTTTCACGACATAGGGATTCACATTCCAATACTCCGCCAGGTTCAGGGCCTGCGGCCGCTGCGCATGGAGCGTATCGGTGAGGTCTTGGCAAAACCGCCAGCCCTGCGGCGCACCGTCGTGGTCGATCACGCTGACCTGGTCGTAGCGGAAGCCGTCCACGCGATATTCGCGGAGGAAGAACTTGGCGTTTTGGATCAGAAAGTCCCGTACCTCCGGTTTTTCGAAATCGAAGACCAGCCCACCCGCATGGCCCTTCTCGGTGAAATACAGGGAGTGCCGCTGCCCACCCTCGACGGGCTGACGATCGAAGAAATAGAGGCTCTGGTCGCCGAAGTCGCCGCCCGCATGGTTGTAGACCACGTCGAGCAGCACCGCCAACCCGTGTAGATGACAGAGATCGACCAGCGCCTTCAGCTGATTCATTTCGCCGCGTAAATCTTTGGCCTGGTAGCGGCGCAGGCCCCGTGCCGTCAGCAGGCGATTCAACGCCGTGACGTAGGGCGTCAGCTCCGCATCAGGAACGGCAAAGTCCATCTCCGGCGAAAAGTAATCAGTGCCGTTGTAACCGAGGCTGAAGCTGGTCTGAAATTCCTGGATGGGCATGAGTTGCAACGCCGTCACGCCCAACTCGGCCAGATACGGTACCTTGCGCGCCACGTCGAGAAACGTGCCGCCCTTGCGCGGCAGGTTCGGCGTGAAGAAGGTGCCGACATGGAGTTGGTAGATGACGAATTCATGGAACGGCGGGGTGACGTAGCCGCTCTCATGCCACGGGAAATCCGTCCGGCGGATGATGCATTCGGCGGGGAAGGGTGATTCCAACTCACGGGCATAGGGGTCGCGCTTCAGCCCCTCGCCTCCTTCGCCCACGACGTAGAACATGTAGCGCTGCCGATCCTTGACGCCTCGGACGAACCCCCGCCAATGGCCCTGTCCGTCGCGCGTCAGCAGCGAGGCGTCGTTGCGCCGGCGTCGATTGAAGTCTCCCAGGACGTAGACCGCCTTGGCCTGCGGTGCCCAGACCCGGAAGGTGGCCCCGTCGGCCACGAGGTTCGCCCCCATCGGCGTATCAGCATGGATGTGGTTGAGTGAGGCAGGCATGGATCGACATCCTCCTCAAGCAGGACGACGAGCTTGAATCAACGCCAGGATCTGCTCCGCGGCCCCGTCGGACGAGAGCACCGTCGTATCGATCGTGAGATCCGGCTTGGCTGGCTTTTCATAGGGCACCTGCAGACCCGGCACGGTGGACGATTCGCCCGCGAGGCCTCGCTGGTAGGTGCCTTTTTTGTCACGGGCCATGCACACCTCCAGCGGACAATCGATCGACACCTCCAGCAGCTGCGGAATCAACGACCGGGCAAAGTCCCGATAGACCTGGCGGCTGGCGGTGGCATCGAAGATCACGTTCACCCCATGCGCCAACAACCGCGACCCCATGAAGGCCATGGCGCGATAAAACACATCGCGCTCCTCCTGAGAGTAACTGGCCGTCGGCGTCAGGATCCGGCGGAGTTCGTCCGACTCCAACACCTCGGCGTCCAGCCCCAAGGCCTGCAGTCTCGGTGTCAGACTCGCGACGATCGAACTCTTGCCCGAGGCCGGAAGGCCCGTGAGCCAGAGCGCGAAGGGCGATGGCTTCATGGGCTGCTCACGCGTAATACCGCTTCACATCGGCCGGATCGAACCGGTCCGCTGCCAAAACGTTTTCGATGAAGCGGAAGATCTTCCGCCGGATGCCGACCGAGAGTTTCGGATACCAGAGCGGGCTGGCGAGCACGAGGCCGCGAAAGGCAAAGAACGGCGCGGTGGTCTCCAGCACGGCGCGGTCACCGCTCTGGGTCAAGTACCGCTCCCAGAAGCTCTGAAAAAGCGTTTCCAGCGACCCTGTCAACGTGCCATGGCGGCAGAGCGAGAAAAACAGATAGTTGATCGACATCGAGGTGACGTCGTCGGCTGGTTCACCCCATTCGCCACGCGAACGGTCGAGCACCGAGAAATCGGTGCCGCGCCGAAAGAGCACGTTCCAGGGATGGAAGTCACCGTGCACTTGCGAGAGACGCGCATGTTTCGCCCGCAATCGCCAGCGCCAGCGGTTGCAGGCGGTTTCGATCGATTCGAGCAGCTCTTGGGAAATGAACGCAAACCGGTCGGGGTAACTGTCGGTCAGGCCCATGATGCATTCGCCGTGACCGAGCAATTCCCGCAGCCGCCGCCGGTAGAGCTGCGGGTCACGATGTTTCACCCGGTGAATCGTGGCCAGATAGTCGGCGAGCGCCGTCACTCGCTTCCGATCCATGGCGGTCGGCTTGGCCGCCTGCGCCAACCGTTCGAGATCCTTGTTGTAGGTCTCCCCTTCCGACCACTGGGTGAGCAGGAAAAATTCCTTTGCCGCCGCCACCGACATCAAGTCGTTGCGGGCGGTAAAGGCCCCGACATCCAGCGCTGCGATGTGTTTCGGCAGGCGGCTATAACAGGCATAGTCCCAGAGCATTGCCTGTGCCCGGTCGGCCGGATGTTCGTGGCCGAAGGGGCCCGGACTCATCGTCCCCAAGACGGCCTGTCGCACCTGCCCCTCCACCCGAAAGGTCAGGCGGACCGGCGCGCCATAGCCATATTGTTTGTATTGGGCGCCGCTGGTTTCTTTCCCGATCGGACCATAAGCCAGCACCTCCGTGGAAGGACCGAACCGGTCCCGAAGGTAGCGTTCCAGCGCAGACTTCTTCAGCACCGCCATACCTGCCCCTTACGCAAGACACATTCCCGCAGAGGGCGGCCATTTAGCACGATTCTCCGCTGCCGCTGGTGCATTGGGCTTCAGCGACCGGTCCTGTACTGAGGAATAATGCGCCAGTGCTTTCCCGTCGGAACCGATCCGTCCGATCGGCAGGACCGGCAAATGCTTCACTTTTAGCCGATTCGGTCATCGCGAGGAGCAACCCGGTCCGGCCAGGGAAAGGCATGTGCCTTGCTGAGTCCGGGAGTGGGTCCCGTACCACCCTGCAGAGAGGAGGCAGAATGAACCTAGAAATCGAGAGCCGCAATGTCGCCATGACCCCCCGATGGAAAACCGAAATCGAAGCCCGCATGGCCGACCTGCAACGAGGCCATGACGATATCATCCATGGACGCGTCACCCTCACCAAGAACCGCCACCACAAGAAGCTGGACAATGTCGCGGAAGCCTTGGTGCTGGTCACGGTCCCGACCCGCCACACCATGACCGCCCGCAAGGAAGACAAGACCTTCGAGGAAGCCATTCGGGCCGCCTTCGACGCGGTGGCGATCGAATTGCGCAAATTCCGTGAGAAGCGCGCCAACAAAGTCGTTCGCACGGAACCCCTGCCGCCACTGCATGGCGTGGTGAGCAAACTCTTCCCGGATGAGGGCTACGGCTTCATCCTGAAGGACGGCGGCGGAGAAGTGTATTTTCACAAAAACTCCCTCAAGGGCCTCTCGTTCGAGAAGCTGGAAGATGGTCAAGAGGTGGTCTTTGAAGAGGAACCAGGTGAAAAGGGCCTGCATGCCACAATCGTTCAACCACCCCCGACGCTGAAACTGTAGGACCAGACGTGATGTCGGACAAACACAAGCTCCCCGCCAGCCTGCTGGCCCCCACCATCGACCCAGGCCGGTTGGGTTTCGAGGACACCAGCGAGATCGAACCGCTCGATGAAACCATCGGACAGGAGCGGGCGGTCGAGGCGCTGGAGTTCGGCCTGCAGATGAAGAGCGTCGGCTTCAATATCTTCGTGTCCGGCCCGGTCGGCACGGGGAAGGGAACGCTCGTGCGGCAGATGGTCAAGCGGATGGCGCAGTCCGCGCCGCCGCCGTCGGACCTCTGCTACGTCCACAACTTTCAGGACGCGTCACGGCCCATCTGCCTGGCCTTCCCCGCCGGACAGGGCGCCGCGTTCAAACGCGAAATGGGCACCTTCATCGAGGGCCTCCGGCACGACATTCCCGCCGCGTTCGAAGGCAAGAAGTATCTGGATGCCAAGGCCAAGATCATCGAAGAGACCGAAGGCCGAAAGAAGGCCCTGTTTCATGAGCTGACCAAGCTCTGTCGCGAACGCGGCTTCGGGTTCGAGGAAACGCCGGTCGGCTTCGGGCTCGTGCCCCTGAAGAACGATCGGCCCATGAGCGAAAAGGACATGGAGGAGCTGTCCGAGCAAGCGCAGGAGAGCCTGACCGAACGCCGGAAGTCGCTGGAGAGCGACCTGCGCGAGTTTCACGTGCGCATGCACGCGCTGGAACGCGAGGCCGAACAGGGCCTGCATCACCTGGATCGCCAAATCGTGGCCAACGTCATGCAAGGGGCCTACGAGACGTTGCAGCGAACCTATCAAGCGCTCAAACCCGTCACCACGCACTTGCAGCGGGTCCACCACGACATCATTCACCAATACAAAGACTTCCTCCCCCACAGCGGCCCGATCCTTCCGATCCCAGGGTTGGAACAGGTGCGTCGCCCCGACATGACGCGCTTCGCCGTGAATCTCATCGTGTCTCATGATGCGACGGCCGGCGCGCCGGTGGTAGAAGAACCCCACCCGACCTACGGCAATCTCATCGGCAAGATCGAGCGGCGGGCGCACTTGGGGGTCATGTATACGGACTTCACCGAGATCAAGGCCGGCGCCATGCTGCAGGCCAACGGCGGGTACCTGATCCTGCAGGCCCTCGACGTGTTGCGCCAACCCTTTACCTGGGATGCATTGAAGCGGGTCATCAAAACCGGCGCCGTCACGATCGAGGACCCCGGCGAGTTCTACGGCTTCGCCACGGCAGGGCTTAGGCCGGAACCGATCCCGGTGTCGGTCAAGGTGATTCTGGTGGGCACGTCGATGATCTACCACCTCCTGCAGGCCTACGAGGAAGACTTTTCGAAACTCTTCAAGGTGAAGGCCGATTTCGACGTCGAGGTGCCGCATGACGAGCGGCAGGAGCGACAATATGCCCGCTTCATCGCCAAACTGTGCCGGGAGGAGTCGCTCCCGCATTTCGGCGCCGACGCGGTGGCGGAAGTCATCCGGCAAGGGTTCCGCTTTGCCGACCGCCACGACCGGCTGTCCCTGCGCTTCAGCCTGGTCAGCGACTTGATCCGCGAAGCCGGCTATTGGGCCAAGAAGGACGGCCATTCCTTCGTGACACGCGCGGATGTCGAATCGGCCTTGGACCACCAGCGCCATCGAGCCGATCTGCCGGAACAGTGGATCCAGGACGAAATCCGCGAGGGCACCCTGATGGTCGACCTGCAGGGCGAAGTGGTCGGCCAGGTCAACGGGCTTTCCGTCTATCAACTGGGCGACTATGCGTTCGGCCGCCCCACCAGAATCACGGCGCGCACCTATGTCGGCACGAAGGGCCTCATCGACATTCAACGTGAAGTCGAATTGGCCGGAGAGATCCACAGTAAGGGGGTCATGACGCTGGCGGGATTCCTGGCAGGGAAGTTCGCCGGGACTCAGCCCTTCGCGTTGAGTGCGACCCTGACGTTCGAACAGACTTATTCCGAGGTCGAAGGCGACAGCGCCGCCGTCGCGGAGCTGACCGCCGTGCTCTCCAGCCTGGCGAATCTTCCCATCCGCCAAGCGCTGGCCGTCACGGGCTCGGTCAACCAGCTGGGAGAAATCCAACCCATCGGCGGCGTGAACGAAAAGATCGAGGGCTTTTTCGAGTCCTGCCGGCGCCGCGGGTTGACGGGCTCGCAGGGAGTGATCATCCCCTCTCGCAACATCAAACACCTGGCCCTGAATCGGAAGGTCGTGGAGGCGGTGGAGGCCGGCCTGTTCACCGTCTACGCGGTGGATACCATCGAAGATGCCCTCGAACTCCTGACCGGCGTCCCCGCCGGCGAACGAGGCCCCGACGGCCTGTATCCGCACGACAGTGTCTACGGCCGGACGGCGGCGCGGCTCGCGGAGATGGCCCAAATCGTCGCCTGCTGGGGAGAGGGTGAAGGGGATACGGAGAAGGTCAACCGGTAGGAGGCGCGAGACCCCATGCCCATGTACGACTATACCTGTTTGGATTGCGGCAAAGAGTCGTTGATCGTCGTCACGCTCAAACAACATGAAAAGGGCGAGGTGCAATGCCCGAAATGCGGCAGCACCAAACTACAACAGCACTTTTCGCCCTTCATCGCCCACACGACGAAGAAGAGTTGAGGACGATTGGCCATGCCGCACGCTTCGCGCTCCTGTCGGACCGACAGTCTGTTGGTCGTTTCCGCCCTGTGGTTCGTAAGCCTGGCCGCGTCCCCCGCCTCGGCGCAAGACTTTCCTGCCGATGTCACCCGCGGCAAAGGTGTCTACGAACGACACTGTCTCACCTGCCACGGCACCGGCGGATGGGGGGACGGCCCCGGCGCGGCGGAGTTACGGGTTCCGCCGGCGAACTTCCATCGTTTCAAATCCTTTCTCAAGTCCGACGAAGAATTGCTTCGCACCATCGAACATGGGGTCGTCTTCAGCCCGATGCACTCCTGGCTGGGGCAATTGACGGAAACAGAAATGCAGGACGCATTGGCGTACATCCGGCTGCTCGTGCAACAGGGCAAGTGACAACCGGGCGGCCAGGCGCGAAGGACCTTTCGTGAAACAACTGACGCGAGGTGACGGCCTGCTCTTGGTGGACATGCAGAATGATTTCCTGCCCGGCGGAGCGTTGGCCGTGCCGGGGAGCGACGGGATCGTGCCCGTGTTGCGACAATATGTGCTCCTTTTTGTTGAGCACGCCCTGCCGGTGTTTGCCACGCGGGATTGGCATCCACCCAACCATTGTTCCTTCCGCCCCCAAGGCGGTCCCTGGCCTCCGCACTGTCTCGCCTATAGCCCCGGCGCAGGGTTCCCTGAGGCCCTTCAACTGCCGACTCACGCCATCGTCATCTCCAAAGGCACCGATCCCAATCGTGAGGCCTATTCCGGCTTTCAAGATACGCTGCTCCACGACCGGCTTCAGTCCTGCGGCGTCACCCGTCTGTACGTCGGCGGCCTGGCCACGGACTACTGTGTGTTGGAAACCGTCCGCGACGCCCGGCAACTGGGTTATGCCGTGTATCTCTTGATCGACGCCATCCAGGCGGTGAACGTTCGGCCCGACGACGGCCGGCAAGCCGAAGAAACCATGGTCCTGGCCGGCGCAGTCCCCCTCCGGGTGGAGCAACTTGTCGCATGAGTGATGTCTCGGATGCCCTCCTCACGGACCTCTACGAACTCACCATGGCGCAGGCCTACGTGGCCCAAGGCATGACCGACGAGGCGGTCTTCGAGTTCTTCGTCCGTAAGCTGCCGCCCTGTCGGAACTTCTTCCTGGCGGCGGGGCTGGAGCAGGTCCTGACCTATCTGGAAGAGTTTCACTTCACGGAGAGCGACTTGGAGTGGCTCGCAGGCAGAGGCGGGTTTACCCCTGCCTTTCTGGACGGCCTCCGGACGATGAGATTCACCGGGGACGTCCATGCCCTGCCGGAAGGGAGCATCTTTTTTGCGAACGAGCCGATCCTGCGCATCACCGCGCCGCTCCCCCAAGCCCAGCTTGTCGAGACCCGCATCATGAACCTGCTGAACTTCCAAACCATGGTTGCCTCCAAGGCCTGCCGGTCCGTCCTGGCGGCCGGGGGCGCCCCCTTGATCGACTTCGGGTTGCGTCGTGCGCATGGGGCGGAGGCGGGGTTGCTGGCCGCGCGCGCCTCCTACCTCGCAGGCTTCGCCGGCACCTCGAATGTCTTGGCGGGCGCCCGCTTCGGCATCCCGACCTACGGCACGATCGCCCATTCCTTCATTCAAGCCCATCGCGACGAAGCCGAGGCCTTCGAACACATCGCCATGGCGCAGCCCGGCCATGTCGTGCTGCTGATCGATACCTACGACACCGAAGCGGCCGCAGAGAAGGTGGTGGCCTTGGCGGGGCGGCTCAAGGCGCGCAAGATCACCATCCACGGCGTGCGGCTGGACAGCGGCGACCTCGCCGACCATGCGCGACGGGTGCGAAGCATCTTGGACCGAGGCGGCCTCACAGACACCGAGATCCTGGCCAGCGGCAATCTCGACGAATACCGCTTGCAGGCTTTGGTCGCAAGCCGCGCGCCCATCGACGGTTTCGCCGTCGGCACCGCCATGACCACCTCCGCCGATGCGCCCTATCTCGATTGCGCCTACAAGCTGCAGGAATATGCCGGTCGCCCCTGCCGCAAACGCTCCGAGGGCAAGGCCACCTGGCCAGGACGCAAGCAGGTCTATCGCTCCATCGGCCCGGACGGACGGATGGCCGGCGACATTCTCACGGTCGAGGGCGATGCACAGGAGGGCCTGCCCCTGTTGCTGCCCGTGATGCGCGGGGGACGCCGTCTCGTGACCGCACCGGCGCTGGAGGAGATCCGACGGCAGGCCTCCGCCTCGCTTGCGCAACTGCCTGATGCGTGGCGTACATTGGAAACCGCGGCATCCTATCAAGTGTGCGTAACCCCAGCCTTGACCGAGCTGGCACAACGGGTCGATCGGCAGACATGACGCACGACTCTGTCATCCTCAAGGAGGTCCTTCGATGAACCCACGTTTCCTCTGGATCGCGATCGTCATCGGTTGGATCGCGACCTCGCTGCTGACCACCCAGGCGGACGCCAAGTCCCGCCCCAAACCCATCCCCAAGGCCCAGAGCAGCGAGATCTGCGACCACCCGCTCAAGCAGAAGCAGCCGGCGCCGAAAGTCCTTGAGCCGATCTTGCAGGCCCATGCCCAATGGTTGGAGAACCGCGAGTCGCCGGACGGGCGGCGCGCCACCCTATGCCAAACCAACCTGCGGGGATTGAGGTTGGTCGGCGCGAACCTCGAACGCATCGACCTGGAAGGCGCGTCCTTGAAGGGCGCCAACCTGCGCAACGCAAGCCTCGTGCAGGCGCACTTGAAAGGCGCCGACCTGTCCCAGGCCATGCTGGAAGATGCCACACTGGTCGGAGCCGACCTGCGCAAGGCGCTGTTGGTCAAGGCGCGGCTCAGCCGGACAGTCGCGGAGGAAGCGGCGTTCTACGGCGCTACCCTCCAGGGGGCGATCTTGCGGGAGGCGGTCTTGGAGCGGGCCCATTTCGAAGATGCCGATTTGCAGCTGGCCGACCTGAGCAGCGCCACCGTCACGGACGGCTACTTCTACGGCGCCAACCTCTTCAAAGCCACCCTGGCCGACGCCGACTTGGCCGGGACGGACCTCCGCCGCGCCAACATCCAACAGGCAAACCTGCGTCGGGCCGATCTGCAAGGAGCCCTACTGGACAGCGCCTCCCTGGACGGCGCGACCCTGGCCGAGGCGGAGTTGGACAGTGCCTATCTGGACGGCGCTTCTCTCGTGAAGACCGATCTCCGCGAAGCCAGCCTCCGTGGCGCCGATCTGCGATATGCGCAGCTCATGGGTGCCACGCTGCAGCGGGCAAATGTCGAGAGCGCAAACCTGGAGGGTGCGAACCTCACCAAGGCCCGCCTGGACTCCGCAGGCCTGACCATGGCCGTCTTCTACAAGGCCAATCTGTCTCACGCCGATCTTCACGGCGCACGACTCCACCAGGCCGTGTTGATCGGCACCCACCTGACCCAGGCCGATCTACGGAAGGCCGACCTCACCGAGGTCTATGCGCCCAGGGCCCGTTTGTCGCGCGCGAAGCTGCGGGAGGCGACGCTGGAATCGGCCAACCTGGTGGCGGCGGATTTGAGTCACGCCGATCTGAGCCACGCCACGCTGATCCAGACGAACCTGCAGGAAGCCGATCTGCGCGAGGCCAACCTCAGCGAATCGGATTTGACCGGCGCGCAACTGCAGAGCGCCGACCTCCGCCAGAGTGATTTACGCGGCGCCAACCTGAGCGGCGCGCTGGGCCTCGTTCAGACACAACTGGATGTGGCCTGCGTAGACGAACGGACCACACTGCCTCCTGGACTCCAGATGCCGACCCCCTGCCCGCAACATCAGGTCAGAGACCGCCAGTAGCCCGCCCTCCTTCCACAGTGTATCTTTCCGGCGCTCGAACGTCTTATCTGGAAAAGGGAGGTGTTGCCGTGGATCGCGAGGGAGAAGGACGATTGGCGCACGCGGAGCCTTACGACTGGAGGCAGGGAGAAGACTTACTCACGTTCTTCAAGACCTGGTAAGCATTGGTGTGGACCGTGGCTCTCAGCGAATGCCTTCCGCCATCTGAATGCTGGGCTTTGTCAGCCTAGTGATGGACGTCTCTTCGGAGATGATCCACTAGCCTGCTTTCGCTGTTTAGGGACCCGCGGTGCGCCCCGTGATGCGCTGGTGGCGGGCATTGCTCCGCCGGCCCCGCGGGGCGCAGCCTTCGGGTTGTGACAATCGCTGGATACGGTGGGCGCGCTTGTCGGGCCCCTCTTGGCCACCGGGCTGATTCAGTTGGAACAGTCTCGCGCGCTTAGGGGCAGGTTATTGGTGGGTGGTGGGAATCGGCGCAGTCTTCACGCTGGCGCGATCCAGCGAAGCCTTTCTCCTGTTGCGCGCCCAGCAGAGCGGCATTGCCCTCGCCTTCATTCCGCTCGTCATGGTCGCCATGAACTTCATCGCTCATGGGCTTGATCGCCGCCGATGTGGTCCTCGCCCTGCAACAGCACTGGATCATGGCAACCTTCTTTCCCCTCTCCGACCGTCGGCCTGCCCATTAGAAACCAGTCACGCCGCTCACATACCCCCGCGGAGCCTGGCCGGAGATCACGACCCGCGGCCCGTTCGGGATCGGCCTCCACGCCTCTTCCTCCGCATGCTCGCCGACCACCCACTCATATAGCCGCTTGGCATCGGCAAGCGCGGGCTGCGCCGGCGCGCCGTAATACCGCTGTTGCATCTGTTCGTCCGACAGGCCGATGCAGCCATGCGAAGCGGGATAGCCGGGGAGGTCACGGCCATGCATCCAGTAACTTCCCTGCCCGTCGACATGGAACCGCAACGCATAGTGCATGGGATAGGGCACATCCGTCCCTTCCACCGTGTAGAGGCAGGAGCGGTGCGTGCGGTGGGCCGCCGTGATGCGAAAGTCTCCGATCGGTGTCGGATGGTCCGGGCCGCCCGTCGCGATGGGAAGGGCGAATCGCAAGATCCCTCGCTCGTAGGCTCCCAGGAATTGCTCCGACAAATCGACGAGAATCAGTTTGTCCTCTTGCTCGCCGAGCGGATATCGCGAGGGAAGGGGATGAAACTGCGCGACCTCCTCGGGCCTCAGCGGCACTTTGATCTCTCGTCCCGACTGTACGTGGCGCCGATCGATACGGTTGAAGCGCGCGACATCCTGCCATCGCGAGCCGAACAGCGATTCGAGCGTCTCCCCCCGTTGGAGTCGACGACATTGCCAAGCAATCCGCCGGTCGCTTGGGTAGTGGATGGCGCAGGGAGAGATACGGTCCGCCGCGAGAACGGGCCGCTCCGCGCCATGCAGGCACCACAAGGCCCAGAAACCAAGGGCCGCCACGGACGGCCCGCTCAGACGCCGCATGCGATTAGGACCAATATTGCGAAGCCTTCATATACCCATGCAGCAGGTCACGCCGCGCCACGATGCCGACGAGTTTGCGCTCTCGCACCACGGGCAAGCGCGTCACGTAGCGATCCTGGAAGAGGTTCGCGACTTCCTCCAAGGTCATGGTTTCCCGCACCGCCAAGGGCTGAGTAGTCATGATGTCCGCCGCCGACACCTTGCGGAGGTCGCGCCCTTCGATCATGGCCTGAAGTAGGTCATATTCGGTGACCAACCCGACCAGCGTCCCATCCTCCGCCACCACCGGGAGCCCGCCGAAATTCTGCTTCGTCATGAGCCGCCCGATGGTGAGGGCATCCGTCTTCGCCGTGCAGGTGAAGGGCGCGTCTTGCATGAGCTGAGCAACTGTCAGGCCCTTGGGGTCGCAGGCCTGCGTAAGGTTGTCGATCTGTCGCATGAAGTGTCCTCCTCCCCAGGACCGCTCAGGAGCCCGCGCCCGGACTGGTTACGGGCGTGAGCCCCGTTTCGCCGCCCCCGCCTTCAACGCTGCCTTGACGACGTCCCGCCGGGACACGACGCCCACGAACCGGTTGCGCTCGTCCGCCACCGGCACCGACATGAGATCGCTTTCAGTCAACACATGGACCAATGTCGGGAGGTTATGTTCCGGCCTCGCCGAGTAGGGGTTGCCGCTCATGATGTCCTTGGCCCGGAGGACGGCCCAGGCCTGCCCCTCGTCGAGCGCCAGCAGCAGGTCATGTTCGCTCACCACGCCCACCAACCGTTTCGCCCCATCCACAACCGGCACGGTGCCGGTTCCCTTCACGATCAGGGCCGCCACCTGGTCGGCCTTGGTGTCGGGGCGCGCCGTCGCCACGCGCTTGTTCAAGACCTGGCCCACTGTAAGGTCCTCAAAGCCCGCCCCTGTCCGCTTCTTGCCCGTCGCCCGTTTCGTCGCGGCCCGCTGCTTCTTCACCATACACAAGCTCCTCCTGTATTCGTCGCTGCCAAGAATCGTCCACGCTTATACCACGGCTGAGGAGACCGTCGCCCGGTAAACCCCGTCGCTGCGCCGTGGACGCGAACCTGCTCCTTGGTCATTCGGCCTGCACGGCCAAGGGCGGGCTGGGATCTTGAGCCCACCGCAGATGCTGCGTCGTCACGCGGCCCTGTTTGACCTTGATCCCCGTGACCTTCTGCTGTTGTCCGCCCAGGGTCGCTGTTACCTCATAGACCCCTTCCGGCACATCGGCGAAGAGCCAGGGCCCTGTCATCTGTTCGGCCGGCACACTCAAGGCCACGACACCCTTGGCATCGCGGATCGTCAGGGCCGCGCCGGTCACGAAGGGTTTGCCTCCGGCGGTCAACACCAGTTTCAAGGAGAATGGGGGATAGGAGGCTTCGCGTTCGACTTGGCCGATACCCGCACTGAAATACCGGATCTTCCCGCTGTGGTAGAGCGGCAACACGTCCTTTTGTGGACCGATGTCGGTCGGAATCTCCAGTTCGATCGCATCTCCACTTGAGGCAATGCGGGTGGTAACACCGGCCTCAGCCCCATCCATCCCCAGAATCCCGGCCGCCAATAAGACGCACCCAGCGAGACCTGTGACGCCCCTGCCCCTCTGAATTCCCATGCCCCTCCTCCCTTCGACTGCCGACGCAATCACAATGCCTGACCGTCCCATTACTGCACAGATTGCCCTCGACAACCATACTGCTGCCAATTACCCCAACCGCCGGAGTGAGACTGCTGCAAAACGCCGCAGAGTGGCCTCCCCCCCACGCTTTCAAAACATTCGCCCTGCTTGATGACTCGCAGGATCAGCAACTCAGTCCGATGCAGGGCTTAGGCATATCCGATGCAGACCCTATTCCAGGCTGTGCTTTCAAGCAGGAAGGGATGTTCATGAAGATCTTGATCGCGGTGGACGGGTCTGAATATGCCGAATGGAGCGTCCAGATGTTGCGGGCGGTGGCCGGCCGTCCTCCGGAGTCGGTGACACTGCTGCACGTCGTGGACAATACGTCGCTGAAGTCCTCCGCGCGCAAACATGCGGTCCTCTCCAAGCAAGCCTTGGCCGCCATGACCAAAGCCGGTGATCATATTTTGTGCCGCTTCGAAGGCCTCGCCCGTACCGCCTTGCAACAGGCCACGACGAAGCCCCACACCACGATCGAAACCGTACTGGCACACGGCCGCGTCGCTGACACCATTACCAAGCAGGCCAAACAGAAAAAGGCCGACCTGCTCGTGCTGGGGTCCCGCGGCCTGAACGACGTCGAAAGCTACCTGCTCGGCAGCGTGTCCCGCAAGGTGAGCGCCTTGGCGCCCTGTCCGATCTTGATCGTCAAGCGACCGCTCACGACCCTGTCGCGGGTGCTCTTTGCCGCCGACGCCTCCAAACACACGCAGGGCGCCGGCAGCTTCCTGTGCAAACGATTCCTGCCGGAGACAGCGAAGCTGACGATCTGTTCGGTGGTCGAGCCGGTCGTCACCGAACTGGCGGGGACCTACCTGTCGAAAGACCAGGTGGACCAACTCTCGGCCCCCCGGCGATCCGCCGCCGAGCAGACAGTGGAAAAACTGCGCGACCGGTTCTTGCGTGAAGGGTACGCGGTGACGACCCAAGTCCGCATTGACCATGTCACGGACGCGCTCCTTCAGCAGGCCGGTTCGGACAAGGTGGATCTGCTGGTCGCCGGGTCACGTGGCTTGACGGGATCGGAGCGGCTTCAGTTGGGCAGTGTCTCCGAGACGCTGTTGAAGTACGCGCCCTGCTCCGTCCTTATTGTGCGAGGATGGCGTGCCTGACCTGACCGCGCTCGAGGTCTGCCGCCTTGCCCCTGGCCAGGTCTATCGCGCCCTCACGACCTCGCCGCAGGGCTTGTCTCAAGAGGACGTGCGGCGGCGCGCCCTGCGGTATGGCCCGAACAACCTGCAGGATCTGCGGGGCGTTCCGCTCCTCGGGCGGTTCGCCCGACAGTTCACCCATTTCCTCGCCTTACTACTCTGGGTCGCCGCGGCCCTGGCCTTTTTTGCCGACCGATTCAATCCCGGCCAGGGCATGGCGACGTTGGGCTGGGCTATCCTCGGCGTCATCATCGTCAACGCGTTGTTCGCATTTCTGCAGGAATACCGAGCCGAGCGGGCCGTTCAGGCCTTGCGTAGCCTGCTCCCGGCCAAGGCTTGGGTCCTGCGCGAAGGACAACCTCAGCAGGTCCCCCGAGACGATCTGGTGCCCGGCGATTTGTTGATTCTCGAGGAGGGCGAACAGGTATCTGCCGATGCGCGGCTCGTCGAAGCCGTCGGCCTCCGCGTGGACAACTCTCCGCTCACCGGCGAATCGAAACCTCAACGCCGTTCCGCCGAGCCGATCACGGACGGCCACCCGCTGGACATCCCCAACCTCGTGTTCGCCGGCACCACGGTGTTGTCCGGTCACGGCCAGGCCGTCGTGTTCGCGACCGGGCTGCAGACGGAATTCGGCAAGATCGCCAACCTCGCGACCAGCGTGAGACCCGGCCTGAGCCCCCTCCAGCGGGAGATCGTGACAGTCACCCACATGGTAGCAGCCCTCTCGCTCATGATGGGGATTGTGTTCTTCACCATCGGCGTCGGCATGGGATTGGGATTCTGGACCAGCGCCATTTTCGGCATCGGCATCATCGTCGCGAACGTGCCGGAAGGCCTGCTGCCGACGGTAACCCTGGCCCTCGCCATGGGCAGTCAACGGATGGCCACACGCAAGGCGCTGATCAAACACCTCACCTCGGTCGAAACCTTGGGCTGCACCACCGTCATCTGCACGGACAAGACCGGGACCCTGACCGAAAACCGCATGCGCGTGGACCGGCTGTATGTGGATGACCTCGTGGTCGAGGCGCGTGAAGGCTGTCTGTTCACCAGGAATCGCCTCGTCGATGCGACCGAAGCCGAGCGGTGGCGGCCGCTGTTCGACGCCATCATCCATTGCAACAATGCCAAACGGACGCGCCGACCCGATGGGCGTAGCGTCACCACCGGCGACCCGACTGAAACGGCCCTCCTCGACTTCGCCCAGGACCACGGCCTGCTGCACCGCCCGTTGCTCCGCCGCATGGACGAATTGCCGTTCGATGCCGATCGCAAGCGCATGACGACGCTCCATTGGAGCGAGGGCCGCCTGCTGGCCTTCACCAAGGGCGCCCCGGAATCCGTCCTCCCGCTGTGCGTGGCGCAACAGCGCTCGGACGGGCTGTCCGACCTCACGGTCGACGGACGGAAGAAGGTGCTGGCCCAGGGCCAAACCTTCGCGCAGCAGGCCTATCGCGTGCTGGCCGTCGCCATGCGGGAAGTCGAACGGGGCGTGGATGCATTGACCGTCGAAACCGTCGAGCAGCAGCTGACCTTCCTCGGACTCGTGGCCATGATGGACCCGCCTCACCGGGAGGTGCCCGAGGCGGTGTCGACCTGCCGACGAGCAGGCGTGCGCGTCATCATGATCACGGGGGACCATCCGCTGACCGCCCTGGCCATCGCGCGCCGCATCGGATTGGCCCCGGACGCTGCTTCTCCCGCCCCAGGAGGCTTCGTCCCGGTGATCGAAGGCCTGCAGCTCGATCGCCACAGCGACGAGCAACTGCGGCAGTTGCTCACCCCCACCGCGCCCGGTGAGGCGGATCCCGTCTTTGCGCGCATGGCGCCGCGGCATAAGCTCCGCATCGTCGCGATGCTCAAGGCCATGGGAGAGGTCGTCGCCGTGACCGGCGACGGTGTCAACGATGCACCGGCTCTCAAGCAAGCCGACATCGGCATCGCCATGGGCATTGCCGGCACGGATGTCGCCAAGGAAACGGCCTCGATGATCCTGCTCGACGACAATTTTTCCACCATCGTCAACGCCATCGAGGAGGGCCGGACCGTCTATACGAACATCCGCAAGTTCGTGACCTACGTGCTGGCCAGCAACGTCCCGGAAGTTGTGCCCTATCTGGCATTCGGGCTCTCGTCTGCGCCCCTGGCCCTGACCGTCCCCCAGATCCTTGCCGTTGATCTCGGGACCGACATGGTGCCGGCCTTGGCCCTGGCTGCCGAAGCGCCGCAACCGGGTATCATGAACGACCCGCCCCGGCCGAAGACAGAGCGCCTACTCAGCCGGGATCTGCTCCTGCGCGCCTATGGATTTCTCGGAATGATCGAGGCTGCGATCGCCATGGGCGGATTTTTCCTCTACCTCTTCCGGCAGGGCTGGTCCTGGGGCGATCCGCTGGATTGGAACTCCGCCCTCTATCGGGAGGCCACCACCGTAACCCTCTCCGGAATCGTCGTGGCGCAAGTCGCCAATGTATTCGCCTGCCGCTCCGAACGGCTGTCGGCGTTCCGGCTCGGCTGGTTCAGCAATCCGCTGATCCTCCTCGGCGTGGCCGTCGAAGTGACCCTCCTCCTCCTGTTGACCTACAGTCCGCTTGGCCATATGGTATTCGGCACCGCGCCACTGCCGGCCTGGATCTTCGGGACCTTGATCCTGGGGGCGATCGGCCTCCTTTTGGCCGAAGAGACCCGCAAAATCGCCGCGGCCCGACTGCGCGCCTTCACCGCCATGCCGCAACCGGGACGACCTCACGCATGACAGACGATCGATCTACAGAAAGGAGCGCCCATGACCGCACCGCATCCCCGCGTCAGTGAGTACATGCATCGCCAACTGGAAGTCCTCCCGCAGGATACCTCCGTCGTGACCGTCGCCGAACGGATGCGGAGCCGCAGCATCGGCTCGGTCTTGATCGAGGCGTTCGACCGTCCGCACCACGATTGTCGGATTACCGGCATCGTCACCGAAAGCGACCTGGTGAGCAAGGTGCTGGCCCGTGGGCTCGTCCCCTCCTGCACGGACATGAGCACCATCATGAGCAGCCCGCTCGTCACCATCGCGCCCGATCGACCGATGCTCGACGCCAGCCAGCTGATGGAATCCAAGAAGGTCCGTCACCTGGTCGTCGTGGAGGGCACGGACGTGCTCGGCGTGACGTCGGTCCGCGATCTTGTACGGTATTTCGTCGAGGCCGACGGCGGACCGGTCCAGTCGCTCAACGATGTCTACCGCCCGCTGAGCGTGTTGATGAAGACCGCCGTGGAGACGATCGGAAGCCACGAAACCGCGCTCTCGGCGGCGCAGCGCATGGCCGACAAACACATCGGAGCCCTGTTCGTCATGGAGGCGGAGGAGTTGGTGGGCATCGTGACCGAGGCGGATCTGGTTCGAAAAGTGCTCGCCTACCAACTCGATCCGCAGGCGATCCGGGTCGGCGCCGTGATGAATTCGCCGCTGCTGGACATCGACGTGAACCGCACGATTCGCGATGCCAGCGAACGTATGGCTGCGAAACGGGTGCGGCACCTCGCCGTCACCGAACATGACAAGGTGCTGGGGGTGCTCTCGATCCGCGATCTGGTGAAGATGGTCGCCATCCGGGACCGGCCCGACTTCTTGAAACGCGGATCGGTCTGACCCACCGCATGGGCGGTGCCAGGTCGGCCCTCGTCGGGCAGGCCTGCCGCCGCCCGCCGCAAAACTTCATCGACCATTCATCTTCTTTTCATACGGCTTTCATGTTGATCCTGTACCTTCGTCAAGTGGTGTTGCCCTGTCGGTACGCCTCGTCCGCTTGTCGTCAGTCATACGCATGGCCGTTGGAATTTCTCGTTACATCCTCGCCGGTTGTCTCTCCGTCGCCCTCCTGCAGGGCTGCGCCGGCGGACCACACATCAGGGCGGCCGACGGCGAGGACGATGACATCACTGAAAGCCACTGCGTTCCCACCACCAATCCGCCCACACAGGTCGTCGGTCATCCTCCGGTCAACAGCGGCTATCGCATCGACCGGACCTCGACGACCACCGCAAGCGATACGATCGACTCCGTGCGTTTCTCGCCGCGAGCCAGGGAAATCGCCGCCATCATCGGGGTGCACGATCTGCTGGCGGAGTTCCAATTGCTGGAAGGTGACATGGCCCGCGGCCTGGACGGCGCATCCTTGCGGTCCCTTGCTGTGCGCCAGGAACTGTCCGATCGGTTGCTGTTGGCGCTGTTCGAGGCGAACAGCATTGCGGCCGAGTTGGAGTGCGAAAAGGAGCGGGCGGAGGACCTGGCTTCGCAACTCGAAGAGGTTCGCAACGACATCCAACAGGGTCGGACAATCATGGCCATTCTGGCCGACTCTATTTCCGGAGTCTTCGCCGGAACATTCCTACTCCTGGGCTCGGAGGTCCTATCAGGTATTATCGACCTGTCGGGAAGCGTGGCCGCGTTGGGCTTCGGCGTGGCGGCGCTGGGCGGCGATCAGGCCTATGAATTTAAGCACGGGCGCAACCTCATGGCCGACATCTGGCACAACGACCGGACCAGCGAGCAATTTCCGCAACCGGTCTGGCGCTACTTGAACAGCTCCATCCGCCCCAACGGCAAACGGACCCGCCGCGACCACATCATCGGCAACTGGCGCCCTCGCCTCGGCAAGCCCGGTTCCAAGCAGGAGCAACGTCTGACGGAACTCTATTTCGGTCGAGGAGGTATCTACCGCATCAACGAATTACGGCATCGCAGCGAGATGCTGGGCCTGCTCAAGACGCAGGTCAACCTGATGACGCAAGATCTGAATCTGCTGTTTCTCGAAACCTTGCATCAACACCCGTCCCCTCCCGAAGATCCGGTCTAGCCGCTCCCCATCGCCCGCGACGTTTTGATTGCGCCGATAGGCCCACCGGGGTAGACTGCCTGTCACCTCGCTATGCGGTCTATCCGTTCATGACCGGCCGACTCGTCGGTCGTTTTTCTACTACAGGGAGTCTCTGATGCTGGACTGGCTGGCCAATCCGGAAGTGTGGATCGCGCTCGGAACTCTGACCGCGCTGGAGATCGTGCTGGGGATCGATAACATTATCTTCATCTCCGTCCTCGTGGGCCGGTTGCCGGAGGCGCAGCGGGCCCTCGCCAGGAAGATGGGTCTGGGCCTGGCCATGTTGGCGCGCCTGGCGCTCCTGTTTTCCATTTCGTGGGTCATGGGATTGACCAAACCCTGGGTGACGGTGCTGGGACAGGGCATCTCCGGCCGCGACCTGATCCTGATCGGGGGCGGCCTGTTCCTGATGGCGAAGGCCACGCACGAGATTCATAACAGCCTGGAAGGTGTGGAAGAACATGCGGCGCCGACGGTCCAAGCCAGCCTCGGCATGGTGTTGCTGCAGATTGCACTGTTGGACATCGTCTTCTCGCTCGATTCGGTAATCACGGCGGTGGGCTTGGTCGACCATGTGTCGATCATGGCGGTTGCCATCATCCTGGCGGTGGTGGTGATGCTGATGGCGGCCAAGGCCATCGGCGACTTCGTGGATGCCCACCCCACGGTGAAGATCCTGGCCCTGTCGTTTCTGATTCTGGTCGGCGTGACGTTGATGGTGGAGGGATTCGACGTGCACGTCCCGAAGGGTTACATCTACTTCTCCATGGCCTTTTCCGTCACGGTCGAGATGCTGAACATTCGGATGCGCCGCAAACGGGCCGCCACACCGGTGAAGCTACACAGCCGCTATGCGAGTGAGCGGTGAGCCGGGCCGACAGCCCCCACGTCACAGACGATCGAGGAGTTGTTGCTTCTTGGCTCGATAGTCCTCGTCCGTAATCAGGCCCTGCTCATGAAGCCGCTTGAGCAGGCCGAGTTGCTGTTCCAGGGGAGGAGGAACGGATGGTGATGACGGCCCATCCGAGACGGTCGACGGTTCCGGCTGCTGCCGTGCAGTTCCATATGCCAAGACCACGTCCCTCACGCCGCGGGGTCCCTCCACCAGTTCTTGACCGGGCCGTGCCACCGGCTCATATGAGCCATCCTGACCGAACAGGGGATCATTCCACACTTGCGTTCGGATCGACGGCAGCGTGACCGCCACCAGCGAGTTCGCCAGCCGCAGATGGAGCCGCCCGCGCTCCACGAACCAGGCGCCGGACGTCACTAACGGTGGGCCCGATTCGTCCGGCCGCACCAGGGCGAAGACGACAGAGTCTCGCGGAGTTGCCTGACGAAAGGCTTGGTGAAGGGAACCGGCGAGGAATCGCGCCTCCTCATCGGAGAAGACCGGCTCGGGAGGGCCCTCTTGAGAGGGACCGAGAAGAGGGCGGCGGATACGTCGCACCTGCAGGCTCCGCAGGATGCCTTCCCACTCAGCTTCTTCGAGGATCAACGGGTGGTCCCACCGCCCGGCGGAAACAGATCCGCCGGCGGCAGCGGACGGAACGACGCGCACCAGCCGCTGCTCGTCGCAGACGACGCAGCGGCCTTCTCTCGGCGCCGTCGTCGTACAACCGCCCAAGGTCACAGCAAGCAGCACCAGGATGACCGCGACAACAGGCATCAGGCCGCGGCGCTCAATAGGCGAAATCGAATCCGACCAACATCGTCTGGCCCAGCAAATCCCCGCCGTTGGCCCCGACGCCGGTCGTCCGGTAACTGTTGTACTCGGCGTGCAGCGCCAAATCCGTCCTGGTGGAGTGGTGGATGAAGTACCGGACGAGGACAGTGTGGGAATCGACATTGTTGTAGTTCTTGGCGAAGGTGGGATCACCCTGCCGATTGTTGCGAATCAGATCATATCGGTAGGCAAAAAACCAGTCCGGCATGTTGAACAACGGCAACAGCGCCGGCGCATAGTCGAGTTCAATGAACGCGCCGTGCCAGGACGCATTCTGGGCGTCGGCGATGCCCTGTGAGACAAACATGTTCTTGCTGTCGTTGCCCCACATCCAGGCGCCGAAGAGGTTCCATTCTCCATTGAACGTCAAGCTGACATCCACACCCAACCGGCTGAACGGCTGCCCGCTTCCGGCCACGGCTTGGCAAGTCGGACAGGTGGGATTGACCAATGTCGGAGCCGTCCCATAGGCGCCGAAGAGGCCGATGCGCTGACCGGTCACGATGCCGTAGCCCCCGAACGATTGCGTGACGTGGCCGTAGAAGTTGACGTTCCGGCCGCCCGTCCCGCAGGTGGTGCCACTGGGGCAGCCGCTCAGGGGGCCGGAAAACGTGTTCGTGGCCAACGCTGACAGCGAGTAGCGGAAGTAGCCGTCGGTCGCCGAGGTCTTGGTGACACCGGACAGTTCTGCGCCGGGCTGGTTCTCGCCGATCGCAAAGGTATTGGGATTGAGGTAGGAACTGGTGGAAGTACCCCCGATGGTCGCGGTGTAGGGTGTACCAGGCATGTAGTGATACATCGCGAAGGTCGTGTTCAAGGTCGGACTCCGCTTCTCGCTGAACGGCAGATCCAGTTCGAACTTTCCGACCTTCAGGTTCAGCAGATAGTCACCGCCTGCACTCTTCACCCCCAGAAACCGCTCCAACCGCATGAGCCGCACAAACGCAGCCTCCAAGTCACTATCGGAGGCACCGGTCCCGAACCCCGCGCTGCCAAGCCCCGGGGTGAAGACGACCCCGAACGCCAAGTTACGATCCAACGTGCCGAAGCTCAACAGATCCAAGCCGGTGAAGCCGAAGCCGCCGGTCGTCACACCGGAGCCGTCGGTGCGGACGGTCGCTGCTTGGTAACCGGCCGTCGTGCGCAACGAAACCGGCCAATAGCCCATGCCGATGCCCTCGTAGACCGGCGAATCCGCCTCTGACCCCAATTGATATCCCCGGTCCCGGAAGAGGTTGCCGAAGTCATTGAGCTTGGGAAAACCAGGCACGTGACAGACGTTGCACTTGAAATCATACTTCCTGGCGAAGGCCGGAATCGCATCGGCGCGCTCCACCAGGCCGCTGAGCCCGTAACTCATGAGCGCGAAGAGGACGAGGATGCCGGCGATGGCCGCCCTGGTCTGAACGGTCTGCATCGTCATCGCTCGCCCTCCTCTCCGCCGGCGACCTTCCACTCGACTTCCACCGGCCGGGCGGGGAACTCGAACCGTCGCTCCACTTGCGCCTTCGGCGACAGCTCGATTGTCTGGCGCAGGATATGGGGGTCGTCATACAGCGGGCGGGAGGCGATGAACCTCACGATGTTGTAGCCGGCATGCCAGGCCACCAGCGTGTAGGTGCCGGGGGGAATATTCCCGATCTCGAAACGGCCCTGCGCATCGGTCACCGCGAAATAGGGATGTTCCAGTGCGGCAGCCCAGGCGTTCATATGCACGTGGACATCACATTGCAACCGCAAGCCGACTCCCCTTGCTCGCGGCAACCGCGCAGTAATTTCACGCCCGGCCGTCGGCAGTGCGAGGTTGAAGAGGCTGCTGTGCTTCTCACTGAAGACATGCGGATTGTGCAGCACCGATTCATGATTGATCAGCGTGAGATCGGAGGTCCGCACGAAGGGAAAGACTTGCTGCTGAAACTGACACTGGCGGGTAGCGGGGTCTCCATCACGCTCCCCCATGGCCACCCGATAGGATGACTCGGGGGCCTTTCCCTGCTCTACTCGTTCGAGATAGACCAGCGTCTCTTCCAGTCCATGAGTAGCCGGATCGATTCGCAGCACCGGAGACGCTACCTGTGTCCCGCAACTGTCCAGGTCGGCGAACACCTTGATAGGAGGGAGCTCGGGAACGGCTCCGGTCCACACCACCTGCCCTTTCACCGTGGCCCCGTCGGCCACGTCGATCACACGGTAGTCGGCAAATCCCTCATTGACACCCATCAGCGGAAATGCCAGACAGACGACGAACAGGCACCGAAGACAACGTCGAGGTCGAACCATGAAGCACCTCACCGAGCAACCTGAGCGGGTGCCCAGGGCAGTGGCCAATAAAAAAGCCCGAGCCTTCCTTCATAGGGGGCTCGGGCTCTGGAGTCGGTGCTCTCTGGCCTCTAATAGAAATTGTGGCAGGGGTGTACTACAAGCGCTGCCATGAGTCCATGTTTACTTTCCGGAAGAAAGGCCTGATGCATCCACCTGATGCCCCTAGGCCTCCAATCTCTTTTCGATGCTCCCGCGAATGCCTTTGATGGTCGACCTAGCGCCTCACTGTCCGGTATCGCCTAATCCCCTCAATTCATCCAGCCACCCTGCCCGCTGCTGCTCGCTCATCCCCTCGACGTTGCCGATGAGGGTGACCTTGACGGGACTAATGCCGGCGAACTGCAGGATGTTCCGCTCTAAACTTTTCAGACTATGGGCCAAGAAAAACCACCGGTACACGAAGGCGGGCATCCCCATCGTCACCACGATCCGCGCCGACCGTCCGGTTAGCCGTTTGACAGGAAGGCGGCCCCGCTCGCCGTACTCGAAGGCGAAACCGGGGCGAAAGACTTGCTCGAAGAAGGCCTTGAGCAAGGCCGGCATCGAGCCCAACCAGAGCGGATAGAGGATCACCAGATGGTCCGCCCATTCGATTGCCTGCTGCGCCTCCAGGATCATGGGCGGGGGGTTGCCCTTTTCAAACTCCTCCTTGGTTCGCAACAGCGGGAATTCCCCCTGCGCCACTTCGATCCGCTTGACCTGGTGCCCGCCATCCTCGCAACCCTTGGCATATTCATCCGCCAAGGCATGCCCAAAATGACGCGCCTGCGTATCGGGATGTCCTTGGATGATCGTGATGCGTCGCCCCATGACTGTCTCTTACCCGTCCCGCCCGACAACCGCGGCACCTATTTCCACGAGAACTCCGCCGGAGAGGCGAACGCGACCCGCTCGCCCGTCCCCTGGTAAGGGGTTGGTGGACCGACTTTCGGCGTTGGGGGAGTGCAGGACACAGATACGAGCGCAGCCACGACGACCACCACCCAGAAGCAAATCGGCGTCGTAATGTGTCGAATCATTCTGCAACCTCGAAGCAGGCCTTGAGACCGCTCACAGCAACAGATGTGCCAGGTCGAGGCCCATCGACTTGTGCCCTGCCTCCGCTGCTCGGGTGGCATCACCGACGGGGTGGTTGGCTGGCCCCTGCGGAAGATTTCCGCAATTCCCACAGGGGTGTCTGGCGCAAATAGCTACAGCCAGCAGCGTCAATGAAGGGCGATGGTGGCAGACCGTCAGCTGGCCTGGGCAGGGGCACGCGCCGATCCACGAACTACCACCTGACTTTCCATGGTCTTTGAATGAGCCGGAACGTCCGGTCTGGAGCGGCACCCTCCCACCTCACTCCCAGAATCCAACCGCCGGCACTGGCATCGCGATTGCTCATGGCTATCCTCGGCGTCGGTGGCGTTCACGTGGAGTTGTCCTGGTGGTTTCACCCTGGCGGGTGAGAAGGAGGGGACCATGAGAGCCACAGAATACTTCGTCCACGCATGTGATCCCAAAACATTGGTGGTGCGCCAGATCATGGAGGATGCCGTGGTGCGGGTCAGCCCAGGGGCGAGCGCCATGCACGTGGCGGAAGTCTTGAGCGACCATACATTCGGGAGTTTGCCGGTTGTGGAGGCAGACGGTACGTTGCGGGGGCTGGTGACGGAGTTTGATCTCCTACGGGCAGTGGAACAGGGGCACGATCTCCGCAACATCACAGCAGCCGACATCATGACCACGAACGTCATCACTGCCACGGAGGAGATGCCGCTGATGGACTTGATTCACCTGTTACAGGAGCGGCATTTGATCCGCGTGCCGGTGGTAAAGGATCACAAACTCATCGGGATGGTGGCCCGCCGTGATGTCGTCTTCGCCTATGTAAAGGCGCGGGCGACCTATTGGCCATAACCGGTCCGGTCAGCGCGATCTCGGCACCCGCCCGCACAGAGCTTAGCTTTGGACGAACGGCCGTTGGGTCAGTACCTCTTGCCACTGGGGAGACGGCTGGTCGGCGATGATGGCGCCGCACTCCAAGCAACGCACCTGCCCCGTTTCCGTACCGCTATCCGTCAAGACGCGATCAACGAGGCGTTGATGGCGGCAGGAAGAGGTGGAGGTGGGCTTGTGCGGGGTGGGATTGAGTTGTGGCCTGTGCATGGAGTCCTCCCGGGTTCACGTTCGTCCTCGACATGTCGGCGTGGTGCCTCAACCGGACAGGATCATAGCAGAACGAATGGGGTGATTCCATTAGGTGGGGGGACAAAATTTTCCTGGAACCGGCGCCCCCCAGATACAGGGGTCCGTGACGCCAAGAACCTCTACGTATAGCGGGCGAAATGGACGTATTCTCTCTACGATCTGTCTTCGCGCACGGAGCCGGTCCCGACGGTAATGCCCATCGTCACGATTGAGCCGACGAAAGCCGCCGCCATATCTTTCTGCGCATCCCATTCATCACCCTGAGTCCCGAGATACAGGCTCCCGAGTTCGGGATTGACGACCATCGCCACAATCCCTTCCACCACTTCGAAGAACCCGCTTTGCGCCAGTACCGCGCTGACCGGAAGATAATACGACCACAGTCCGCGCACTCCGGCCAACCGAACCAAAATCTCGCGCAGGGGATAGACCAGCAACGCGCCATAGGCAAAATGTACGATCCGATCGAAGGGATTGCGGCTCAGCGCCAGTGCGTCCTTGAGCCAGAAGCCGACCGGCACTTCGGCATAGGTGTAATGGGCGCCCACCGCGTGGAGCGCGAGAAACAACCAGATCAATCCGTAGGAGAGTCCCGAGAAGGCAAACCGCCGATGGGTTGCAACCAGGGTCGTCACCAAGGCCACGGCGAGCAGGTTTTCCAACAGCCAGTCACGACGGTCGACCGGCTCGATGGCCAGCCAGATCCACCACAACCCATAGGAGAACAGCAATGCCCATGGAAACAGACCCAGGGCCGGTTGCCACGACCCGTCGTCGGTGCGCGTGACCGTCATGCAGATTCTGTGGGAACGGTCTGAGCCTGGAGCGTTGTTCGAGAGGCCCCTATGGTGCGGACGATCACGAGCAGGGTGATACAGATCAGCGACCCATAAAACGCTGCGGCCATATCCTTTTGCGCATCCCACACATCACCCTGTGAGCCAAGATAGGTGATGCCGAGTTCCGGATGGAGCAGCCCGGCCACCCACGCTTCGACGATCTCCCACAGGCCGCTGAGTCCCAGGACAGTCATCACCGGGAGGTAGTAGAGCAACCACCCGCGAACGCCTGCGCCCAGCCGAAACAATTCCTCCATGGGATAGGCCAGCAGGAACCCGAAACTGAAATGCACCACGCGGTCGAAGTGGTTGCGGCCCAGATGCAGGACTTCGTTGGCCCACGTTCCCACCGGCACCTCCGCGTAGGTGTAGTGGACCCCGATCGTATGCAGAGTCAAAAAGACCGCGATCAAGGCATGGGAAATCGGCGACAGGGGAAGGAGACGATGCGTCGCCACCAGGAACAGCACGAAGCCTACGGGCAACACACTCGCGATCAACCAGAACTCGGGATCGACCGGCGCCTGCGCCATCCACACCGACACCCCTACGTACCACAAGAGCGATGCGGCCGAAACCCACCTATTGGAAATCACGTTCTGTCTCCTTTTTGTTGCCGTGACAGATCGGAAGTGCTGAATCTGGCGGTAGACCCGATGATGCGTTTACTCTACTGGATGGCGAGACCTGCTGCAACCCAGGGGGTGGGTCCTCGCCAGGCCGCCTGTCATCCTTCGCCCCCCACTGCGCCGGACGATCCCGCTGCACGGTGAGGAAGAAATCCCCACGGCTCCCGATCCGCCTGCCGCAATACGCAACGCAGAGGACGCTTCAAACGGCCGAATAGGCGCTGCCTCAAATGATCGGCTCCGGCACGGGCGATGCACACCTGCATTGTCTGACCCTATGGCTATTCCGCGACTAGAAATCGACGGCCTCACCTTCGAAGCCGATCACCACTCGATTCTCGATCGCCTGGACCTGACCATTTACGCGGGGGAGATTCACGCCCTGCTTGGCGCCAATGGATCCGGCAAGACGACGCTCGCATACGTGCTGATGGGCTGCGATGGGTATGTGCCGACGGCTGGAACGGTACGATTCAATGGCACACCGTTGTTGCCCCTCAAGATCCACGAGCGGGCTCGCCTGGGGCTTACGCTGGCCTGGCAGGAGCCGGCCCGCTTTGAAGGCGTGACGGTCCGTGAGTACCTCAGCCTGGGCAAACCGACCGGTGATCCCGCATTGGTCTTGAGGCAAGTGGGCCTCGCCCCTGATCGGTACCTCGCCCGGCGTGTCGACAAGGCCCTAAGCGGCGGAGAACGCCACCGAATCGAACTGGCCTCGGTGCTCGCGATGCAACCGGCCCTCGCCATTCTCGACGAACCGGCGGCAGGCATCGACATGCTCTCGATCACCCACATCATCGAAATCATTCGAGCCCTGAAAGCCGGAGGTGGATCGGTCCTGCTGATTACGCACCAGGAGGAGGTCGCCCTCATGGCCGACCGCGCATCGCAACTCTGTGCCGGACGCATCGTCTTCTCAGGCGGTCCGCGAGAGGCCGTCGACCATTTTCGTGGGCGGAGTTGCGTGCGCTGTGACGGGGAGATCTGCGGATATGTCCGACCTTGACGCTCTGATCCGCGCCCTGCCGATGGCGGGGGCCGAGCCGGCGGTGCTCGAGGATCCGCGCATCGCGCACGTGGTGGCGCATGGCCATCACATCCTCAGCCGGCGCACGGTCCCTGGCGTCTCGCTCGAGTTAGAAGAGACGCCGGACGCCCTCGTCGGGAGACTAATGGTCCAGCCGGGAACGACCATGGACCACCCCATCCACCTCTGTTTCGGCCTGGCCTACCTCACCGGCACCCAGCGGATCAAGATCGATGTAGAAGTCGGAGAGGGGGCGACCGCACAGGTGCTCTCGCATTGCCTCTTTCCCATGGCGCAAGCCGCTGAACACCGGATGCAGGCGACAATGTTGCTCAGACCCCATGCGTCGCTCGTCTATACCGAAGGGCACTACCACGGCCCTCACGGCGGCATGCAGGTGCTACCCCATGCCACGATCAAGATCGGCAAGGGCGCCCGGTATTTCTCGGACTTTTCTCTTCTGTCCGGATCGGTCGGTCATCTGGACATCGACTATCTCGTGGAAGTGGCAGAGGAGGGAATCGCCGAACTGAATGCGAAGATTTTTGCGCGCCATACCGACCGCATCACGTTGAAAGAGGCGGTGCTGCTTCGCGGCGCACGGTCACGAGGGCTGATCAAGACTCGCGTCGTGCTCGCCGGCCGGGCGCAAGCGGAGATCACCGGCATCACGGAGGCGCATGCGGGTGGGGCCAGGGGTCACGTGGACTGTATGGAAATCGTGCAAGACCAGGCGCAGGCCAGTGCCATTCCCATCGTCAGAGTGTTCCATCCGGACGCCAAAGTGACCCATGAAGCCGCCATCGGGAGCGTTGACCGGAAAGAGCTGGAGACCCTCATGGCGCGTGGGCTCACCCCGGAGGAGGCGGTGGAATTGATCGTGAGCGGGATTCTGCGGTAAGGCGGGTTCTCCTCCCCCCAGATTCGTCCACGGCGGTCACCACCATCAGGTACCCGCCCAGGAGCGCCAAGACCAATGGCTCTGACGGAATCGAGGGCCGTCCCGTCTCAGGCATAGAGCGGCTCGCACAGTTGCCGAAGCTGCTCGGTATTGATCACGGGCGGATCTTCCGCATGGGATGATCGGCCGTCACAAACTGTTGCACCTTGATATGATGGTAGAACATTGACGGCTGCGGATCGGATATGTCCATCACCGGGGGGTAGTCCTCCTGATGGGAACATCTCTCACTCTAAAAAGACCGCGGCTCAGAGGGAAAGTGATATAGACAACATTAACTCTGTTTAAGGCTCTTACTCTCGCAACACTTCCTCTTGAGTAGGCAACTCTCGCGAGCGCGCATCCTCCGTCAGGCCGCGTTCAGCCGCCGCAGCCGGAAAGATCACGTTCGTTTCTATGAACTCGCCTTCGGGCGCACGTCGAAAGCGTATTTTCTTGCCGCGATAGGATGCCAGGAGTTTGGGGTCGGTGACCTTGAAAAAGATGCCGTTCTTGAACTGCGCGTATTTTCTAACCTCCCTGTCCCCGACGTAGAGCGCATAGCCGCTGCCTCCGGGCGGTGGCAAATTCTGAATGTAAACTTTAATGATGTAGGACACGTCGGGAATCGCAGCAGCCCCTTCCGCTCGTAGATGCTCGAGTTTTCGCACGTCCGCCGCTTCCGGGCGAGCTGCATGGAGCTCGACTTTTTCAACGACCATGCCCTCTGCCATGGTGCCCCCTCCCTCCCCACGGTCTAGTGGGTTAACTGTACCTCGTCAAAATACATGGAGCCCTGAATGACAGCAGTTCCGCTGATCGGTTGATCAAAGCGGAATGCGATTTGCCGGATCTGGCGTATATTCACGCCCGCATCGGCGAACACTCGCAACGGTACTCGTACCGTTTGCATCACCGAGCGCCGCATGCCTCCCGCCAGTTGTGCGGGATATGGAAAGGGTTGGAATTGCGCGGCTCTCACGGTGTGGCTGTGAGTCCCATCGCTGACCACGATGCTGAAGTCTTGAAACGCATTGGCCTGATTCTTCGCATCGTCCGACTGCCCGCTCCTAAGCGCTAATATGTGCAATTTGCTGCCGGGCAGTCCTCCCGCGTGAATGTTGAGTTCGTAGCGGCCTGTGGAGGATGACCAATCAACTCGCAGGCCCTTCGTCTGTTGGTACAGATTCCCTCCCGAGCCTTGATTGAATAGCAGTTCGCTGACGGTGACGCCCGACGAATTGATGGTGCCATTGACCGGCGGAGATGGCGTGCTGGCATTGGCATCCTCTTCGTAGTGCGCCATAAAGATGCGCTGATGATCCTGATACTGGCTGACTAGCGTCATTGACGCCAGTATCCAACCAGAGCGCTGGGCCATGCCTACGTCCTTCAGCACGTTCAGATATTGGCCGCGGTGCAGGAGAGCGCCTTGCGCAAGGGCCGAAAAATACACCTTCGCGACGTTCTCCTGATCAGCCCGCGAAATAGTTGGGCCGTCATCTTGCCCCCAGACCGAATTGAAGTGATTATGATTGGCTCCGTACACCCACAATAAGGATTTGAAGCCACGCGCGACTTGCGTGGGGTTGGCGAGATGAATGGGCTGGGCCCGATCATAGGTTTGATAGCCCTGAAAATCCGACACATCGCCATCACGGCTACCGTGCACGATGAAGTAGTTGTCCTTCACCACCACCCGACCTGCCACAGGCTGATATTGGTTTTCTGTCGGGGCGATGGCAACCACAGCCTTCAGCGAGAACTGATAAGGACCCAGTCCACGAGAGCCATCCAACGGCACGGCGGGATCCCCTGGATCCGGAACTACCGATGTGAGTTCGTTAAATGCGCTGGCGTGGCCGGTGCCTTCTCCGCCACGGGAGTGGCCCGCGATCATGACATGCGCCAGATCGACCTTCCCGGCAAGCGGATGGCCTGCTTGTTGGTTCCAGATTCGGAATTGTTTCACGTGCTCCAAGTGGACAATCGCTCGGCCGTCGTTCTCTCCGAAGTTCCAGCCGTTCAGGAAATTGCAATCCACGCTTCCGGCGATCATGCCGTGGGACGCGAGCAGGTCCATGAGATATACATAGCCTGGCGTGGAATTTTCGGTGGGACTGTGGTTGCCATGAACGAAGAGCACTAACGGGAAGGGACCCGGACCTTGAGGTATCCTCAGTAACCCATTGATCGGAACATTGGTCGCGTTGAACGGCCACGTCGGAGATGCAGGGAGGTTGGCAAAGTCGGAAATATCGATTCTCCGCGTGGCGTATCCAGGCGATGGCGTCTGAAATACGGCATACTGCGCGAGACCAGCGCCATAACTTAACCCGGCCGCTGCATACACCACGCTGATCACAGCGAACGGCCCAGGCGTAGCGGGATTAGTTAGGGCGTTGGTCACACGACCGCGCACATAGAGGTCGCCGGCCACGTCGAATTCGGCTTGGACGCCCGTGGCATCCCTTAGCTGCAGGCCTTGCCCGGGAAACACCGCGTTGTCAAAGAGCCGGCCTCTCAGCTCGACGTTTCGCACCGCACCGGATTGTTTCGAACTCGCCTGCATCGCGGCCCCTTTTCGGATTTGCAGCTCGCCGGCCAGGGGCGGATTGGTCACCACTTCTCTATAGATATTCGAGAAGGTTACATCGCCGTTCGATGCAATGCTCAAGACGTTTTGATTCGCCTTGCGGAGATTTAGCATGGGGTGGCCTCACTTCGATTGATCAGCGGTTTTCGATCTGGTCGAGACGCTGCTCCAAGGCTCGAATGGTGTCGTGCTGCTGCACCACGTACAGTGTGAGTTCCTCGATCTTCTTGAGCAGTTTCATCGAAAAATCGCCGAGACTCACGCCATCTCGTTGCACCTCTGCGGCGGATGGGACATCGGGCAAGTGCCTGTTGAGGTGGACATACTCCCGCACTTCATCCAAATCCAAGAGCTGGTACTCCTGTTCGAACACGGTATCTGGCACGGCTAATGTCCAGTCCTTGATGCGCACACTGCCGCTGACCGCTACATCGCCATTCACGTCGAGTTTGGCGCTCGGCGCGACCTTGCCGATTCCAACGTTACCGGTAGGCCCGTGAATGACCAATTGCCCCCACAAATCTTGGCCGGTGGGCGTCCGATAGCCGAACTCCAGTCGATTCCTGGAGGCGTCGCCCTGGGGCTGGTTCGAATTGCCCCACGGATTATGGATATGAAAACCGCCATTGCCATCCATATCCCGCTGCTGTCGCAGGAATATCCAATCGGACCAGGGCCTCTTGATTTCAATGGAATCCTCGAAGAAAGTCGACATAGGCTTTTCCCCTTCTCAACCAGCCGCTCCTTCCCAGTGTTCTTGGAGCGCTGGCTAGGAGCGCTGGCTATTTGAGGTCGGTTAATGCGGTGCTGGTGGTTTGCGGGGCTCCCTTTACCACCGAGCCCCACAAGTCATCACGACGATCCCCGACACCAGTGCTGCTGTTCCCCAATGTGCCATCATTCTTCCCTCATTACGTTCCTTCTTTAATGTAGATGCCCACATCCACATGCCGACTCCGCCTACCAACTCCCCAGCATCGGTACATCGCGAGTCAACCCGGTCAACGCTGCCTCAGTTCACACACTTCAAATTGCTTGTTGTCGCAGTAGCTTCCCGTACAATGCATGCCTTTTGCCGCAAAGTGCTGTCCCGCTGTATCGCCAAGGAAGAACGACAGATACCCACCTCCTTCTTCGGATACGAAGCGAGTAAATTCGCACCGCGAAGGTTCGACATTCTTCAGCTCCACACAATACAACGACACGTTGTCGCAGTACTTCCCTCGGCATGCAAAACCGGCAATATAGTGGTTTGCCGGGCACTGCCTCATGCCGCCTCCTTCTTCGGAGATCCAAGGCATCCACTGCGCGCGGCCAATAGTCGCATTGGGCAAATCGAAACAGGTGATTTTCATGTTGTCACAATATTTCCCTGTGCACTTGACACTGCTCACATATGAGCCTGGGTCGCATGCCGCGGGAGGATATTCCTCGGATACCGGTCCCAAGCTCTCAGCAAACGCCGTCGTCGGCATCGTCTGGACGCTGACCAAGATCGCAACGCATAGGATCACACTCATACTCCTGATCATCGTCATACTCCTTTCATTATTTTCCACGTCCCATGCGCCACGTTGGATGTTCTCTAGAGTGTCACCATCCCCACATAGATGAGATTTTCGCTTTGGTTCGCGATGAACAGTTCATTGGTAGCCGGGTTGAACGCCAATCCTTCCACTTTGAAAGTCCCGCTACCAGGTGCAGCGATGGTCCCTCGAATCGCCAAAGTATTTCGATCAAAGACCGTGATCATACCGGTCGCTGAGTTTCCGCTAAAAAGAAAGCCTCGTCCGTATGCAAGGGCGCGACAAGCTCCCCCGGGTGGAGGGAACGATCGCATTACGGCACCAGTAGATCTGTTAAGGACATAGATCCGCATGATGGTCGAATAGTAGAGGTTCACGCCGTCGTCCGCCAATCCTTCGCCCCTTCCCGTGGGAACGGGAATCGATGCGAGTTGGGCTCCCGTCTGGGGGTGAATGGTGTTGATGGCCCCCGAGCCGGTCGTGACGTTCGCAACCCGAATGTTGATACCATCCCATTCAAGACTGCCGATGGTGTCGTTAAGCACCGGATCCACTGCACCTAGAACGCCCCCGGTACTGGGGTTCAAATAGTAAATTTTCTCGGAAAACGGTTGTTGAGTGAGGAATAAGAGCGCTGAGCGATACGTTAGACCTATGCGGATCCTGCGCGCATAAGAGAGTCCTGAGCTGGATCCGTTATTCCTCTGAGGGAATGGAAATTTTCGCGACAGTCGAAAGCCGATTGGGGGCAGCGGCGTTGCAGCCAGGGCTCTATAGGCGTTGATCCTGCCTTTGCCAAGTTTGCCGACGTAAGCGGGATTTTTGGCGTCGATATTGTCACAGGAACTTTCGATGATCTGACGGACATGCTGAACGGTCAACGAGCTATTACGCGATCTGATGAGTGCCGCCAAGCCGGCCACATGAGGTGACGCCATAGAAGTGCCGTCGAGGAAGTTGTACGTATCATCGGGATACGTCGAATAAATGTTTACTCCTGGAGCCGAGACGTCGACTTTGGTGCCATAGTTGGAGAAGGACGCCTTTCTGTCCCGTTGATCAGTGGCCGCCACCGCAATGACTTCGGGATACACGGCGGGATACTGGGGCGTTACATCGATATCTTGGTTATTATTGCCAGCAGCGAACACAACCACCACATTATTGGTCACAGCATTGATGATGGCGTTGTGCACTCCTGCATGATCACCGCTCATCCTCCAGCTACAGTTAATGACATACCGCTGGGTCGGATGGCTTGTGGCTTGAGCAGCCACGTAGTTAATGGCGTCGGCCCGGTTCTGGTTCATTCCCGTCGTCAAATCTACCCTCAGAGGCATGATCCGGCATCGTGACGCCAAGCCGATCACGCCGGTGGTGTTATCGGCTGCGCCAATGGTTCCCGCCACATGCGTTCCATGGCCCATCGTATCGTCGGGCACTGGATCTGCCGCGTCGGCAAAATCCCAGTCTTCCGCGCCTCTCGGAAGGAAGTTTGACTGCAAATCTGGATGGTTAAGATCAGCGCCGGTATCGATGACGGCCACGATCACAGAGGGATCGCCCCTGGTAATGTCCCACGCTTCCACCGCATCGATGTCGGCATCGGCTGTTCCAGTTACCCCATTGATAACTTGCCCCGTGTTGTGGAGGCCCCACAATTTAGTGAATTCTGGATCATCAGGAAAGTAGGCCAGTGCATCATTGAAACCCGCCTCGCTCGGCTCGGCAAAGGACACTTGGTCCATCGATGAAAAATCGCGAATCGTTTCGAACAATCCTTTACCTTCCGGCACCAGCAGCGTGTAGTACCCAGGCGTTCGCTGCTCAACAATGATTTTGGTCCCTTTCTCTGTGAGAATGCGTTCAGCTTGCTCTTTACTGATTCCGTTTCGAAATTGAACCGTAAACTCATCCGGCAAGAAGTACCGCGTTAAGCCTTCATCGTCGACCATCACTGGAAGGGCATTTGCGATCTGAGGCTGAGCCGTTAACTGTCGGGTTGCCGCATCCATATCTTGTCCCGAACGGACCTGGAAGACAGCAAATCCCCTTTCCTGATTAATACCTTGACTGATCCCGAGCGTCGTCGATCTCATCACGTCGCGTGCGGCCATTTCTGCCGTATGCGGCTGAAATGTCGCGACGATCTCGTCGCTCTTCGGAGTGAAACGAATTTGTTTTCCGCTGAACTTATTCGTGTACTCATAATCCGTTTCTTGCCTTACCTTATGTTTCTGCATGTTCAATGTTTCACCTCTTCGTTGGCGCATGGCCCATCACGTACATACCTTCCCGGCGAGATTCTTGGCTGTCCCTTCGAGCTGTGGTACCTGCGCATAGCCCATCTTCTTGATGTCGGCGCTGACCAGGCTGTCGAGCCGGCGACGGGTAATCATTGATTCCTACAAGAAACACTTTTGTCATCTGACTTCTCCTTTATCTTTCGCTGCTCAGCCATGCTGCGAATTTCGTTCCACGGCGTCCGGACGTTTCTTATAGCTAATTGTGTCTCTTGCGTGACGCTCCGCTGGTCGTAGTTTGTCGCACCGGGCTTGCCGTTCGACGCCGTGTTCGCTACGCCGCTGGGCGCAGCTCACCGGTATTAGGTGACATGGAACTGTTGCACGAAGCCTCATCCCTGGGAAGATTTCTGGTGGCATAACGCCACCACGTAGAATTTCTTGGATCCGCGTACCTTACCGGGTGAAGCGCGAACCGATACCCACCGTTCATCAACTGTGGACTTTTGCCCTTTCTAACTTTGAACCCCTCAGCATTGGAACCCCAGTGTTTTCCTGCAATGCTTTCCAAACAGCCTTGTTGCATCGATCACGGCTACAATGCCGTTCGGCTCTTGGCTCAGGAGTCAACATTGCATCTGATAGGAGTATCGCCATGATCTAGATGAAATGGAGGTCAATCATGCCTCTGTTGCTGATTGAAGGCGTGTATCGGATTGTGGGGGATTGGGCCGGATAGACTGCTGCAGCTCTTAGGATTCAGAGACGTCGTTCGAGGACGCGTTGAACAACAATCAACCATCGCTGGGCGGGTTCGAGCAATACGCGGCAGAGCGAGATGATCGACTACTAATGCTTAGCACCGGCCACTTCACGGAGTTCGACTATGTCGTGGATGTCGCCGGACAGACGGTCAAGCTGATCACTAAACCCGAAGACCTGGTGTTTCAGGACAAGTGGAGGGTTGCCACGCCTCAAGAACGTCTTTGTCGTGGGAAGCTTTCAAGATCCCGCGAATCGCCGATGGAATGCCGATGCACCATGTCGCATGACGCCCAGCAATTTTCAGAATGAAGCCGGCGGTCCGATCCAAGGTGTGATGTGTAGCTATACGAGTCCGCCCTTGTCGGAAGGCTTCTATGAGTACAAATATTTGTTTCATTTACACATACACGTGGAATCCGATCAACGAGACCAAGAGGCTGGCATATCTGAAACGATTGATCAATGAATGTCATCGGCGAGGCATTCACGCGATCATGGACGGGGTGTTCAACCATGCCGACGCGACGCCCCCGGACCGCGGTTTTCCGTACTATTGGCTCTACCAAGATCCCGCAGACTCCCCGTACGTCGGGAACTTTGCGCAAGCAGCGTTTTTCCAGGATCTGGATTACGCTAATACCTGTTCTACAAACAGCACTGACCGAAGCAGCCTGTTTATTTCTGCAGCATGATTTCCGCAAAGACACCGCTATGGTCGGAGACCGCCGACTCGCTCGGATTGACCGGACCCGTCTTGGTATTCCCCGGATTGAAGACGACTCTGCTTAGTCTCACCGTATCAAACCCGCGTAAAAACAGATAATCGATCCGTGTGGGCCTGGAGAAGGCGGCACCGGTTTTCTGATCGATCAGGCCCTGCGTCGGGCTCACGCCGTCCGTACAGTGGATGTCGGGCCTTCCGTTCCAGCAAAAGGCGTCACGGGCGTCCCCGAAGGTCGTCGTCCGATACTCGGCGTAGACATCTCGGAAACCGGCTCGCGTAATGGCCTCGTAGACTGCCTGCTCGGATTCCCCCTTCGCGCGATCCAGGTTCAAATCGCCGCCGAGGATCACATGGTTGCCGGCCGACTTTCCTTCAACCTGCTCCACGAAAGCCAGTACCGCCTCGACCTGTCGATTCAGCGATTCGGCTGAGCAGGCGGCGCAGAGATGCGTGTTATAGACATGAAGGGTCCCGTACCCAGGAAGGCTCAGCTGAGCCACCTGAACATTTCTGGTGATCTTGAGATCCACCCCTTCAAAGGCTTCCTCCGACTCAATCGGGAGAAAAGCCTGGAAATGCCGCGTGACATCGCAGCGGCTCAAAATGGCATTGGCCGTCGTCAGGACAAGGGGGACGCCGGTCTCCCATGCCACCCGCAACTCATAGGGCTCCGAACTGCGTTCGTTGAGGACTCGCTGCAAGTCACGGGCGCTGTCGGAGGTGCCCAGGAGCTTCTGAATGCGATCGACATCGCTCAAGACGGCTTCCTGCAACAACAGCACGTGAACGTTGTGTGCGACGGCAAACTGAGCGATATCGCTCCAGGTTTGCTGCCGCGCAGAAGCCGCCATGTCATAGAGGAGGTTCAGGGTCAGGACGTTGAGTCGCCCTGCCGTAGCAATATCAGGACAACTTACCGTCTGTTGCTGAGGTCGCTTGAACGCACAACCAGACCAGAGTATGAGGAGCGCAATGCCGATCAGAATAGGACGATACATCTTGCCAAACCGAGACACCTACGGCCTGACAAGCCCCTCAGCGATCGCATGTTTTGTGAGGGCAACAGTGGAGTGAAGATCCAGTTGCTCCATGATGCGGAACTTATGAAACTCGACGGTCTTGACGGCAATGTTGAGCATGGCCGCGACCTCCTTGGTCCCTCGTCCCTCCGCGATCAACTGCAGCACTTCGCGTTGACGGGGGTAAGGCAGGATGCTGACGGGGGGCCGATCTGTTTATTCGAACCATTCGTACCAGCAACCAGTAAGTCCTTGGTGATAAGGGGAGTCAGGTAGTACTGCCCCTTCATCACAGCATGAATAGCTTGACTCAACTCCACAGGCGCTGAACGTTTGAGGACATAGGCTGACACACCGGCCCTAAACGCCTCGGCGATGTAGCTTGAGTTGGCCTGGCTGGTTACGAAGATGATCCGGCTTCCTGGGTTCACCTTAGCCAGACGGTGGGCCACATCCAGACCGTTGAGCAAGGGGAGGACACTTTCTGTGATACAAATGTCTGGCCGTAACTTCTCCGCTTCCGCCAGGAGTGTCCGGCCGTCCTCAACTATGCCGACCACCTCGCAGTCCTGTTCCAGCAACTTGCGAATTCCTGCCGCCACAAGACAGTCACCATCCGCAACGAGAACCCGTGGTTTGCGATCTTGCTGATCAGTTGCCGCCATGGCAATCCATTCGGACCTTTCTGATCAATCATGAGCCGTGGACCCAGGCACGAACATAGCGCAGACGAACGGCTACGCATATCGCAAAATTTTCTACGTAGCTGTAGTGATACGCATTACGTTCGGCCCTGATAATCCCTTCACGATCCCCGAGGAGCCGACCGACGCTGCGAGGCTTCCAACGCCGCCGTGATCGTAGCCTTCTTCCGCAGACGCGCACCGACCGCCACCGTCCGCGCCAACGCTTCCGATGTCCGCGGCTTCTTCGAGGCTCCGGATGTTCGCTGCGATTCCTCCAGGGCTCCGGTGATCGCCTGTTTCTTGCGCTGGAGTTTTACTGCCTCGACGGTCCGCGCCAGCGCCGGAGAAGCCTTTCCACTGCCTTCGATCATTCCTTTCCGTTGGGATTTTTCCAGCGCAGCGGTGACGGCTTCTTTCTTCTGTTGCCGCTGCACCGCCAGGGCTTTGCGCGCCAATGGAATGGCAGACGTTTCCATTTCCCGGTTCTTAGCGACCTTTGACGATCTCCTTGCTTTCATACAACCTCCTTGGTTTCCCCCGCAGCGAAGAAGCCCGCGTCGATTCTGATCATAGAAGCGCCCGGTGCCCCCTTGCAAGACAAGGATCGCGGCTCCGCGCTCAACGGCATTGTGTTCTCGACGTGGTCGCGGCATACTGATGGGACTATCATAAAATTTTACGGATCCGTTGGCATGCCGACATCTAGACTGCTTTCCAGACTCGTCCTGGCTATCCTGATGGGCTTAGCAACATCCCTCAGTCACGCTACACCGCCCCAGGCAAATACCGCGACCAAAGGTAATGCGACCCAGGGGCAGGCGCTGTTCAACGGCAAGGGGATCTGCCACTACTGCCACGGCATCGACGGCATGATCGACCGGAAACCCACGCTGGAACCTGACACGGCAGCAGTCGTGGCAAGGCTGGCCGCCTCTGCCCCGGACCTTCGCAATCGTACGACGCTGAAACTGAAAGACAACAAGGCTCGGTTTCACGCCATCCGCGACGGCCATCCCGGGAGCGGCATGCTTCCCGATACCAGGCTCACGGACCAAGAAATCACGGACCTGCTCACATACCTCGCAGCGCTCCGGCAGAATACGCCTCGCGCCGGCGCATCCCCTTACTGAATTCATCTACCGCTTTCCCCTGAACGTTCCGGCCTCGGCTCTACCAAAGTACATTTCTGCTCGATATGCGCCGTTTTTCGGGATGTCCATCACTCGTGCGTTCCCGCACAACGCGCAAACTCAATCAGTTACAGCGCTCGTCCGGACCGTTTGCATCGATCCCCATGGCACCTGCCTTGCTAACTTCCCTAGCTGAGACAAGACATCGTTTCGTGAGGCACCCACATCATCACGTGGGTCTCTTAGCCACAAAGGAGCCTGCCATGGACATCGTCGGAATCGGAATCGTGGCCACGTTTTTTTCGATGCTGGCCGTTAGCGTGTTCGGAGTGCAATCTCAGAAACCACCGACGACGTCAGCCTGCACCGATTGTCCGAATTCGGGAGCGGCCGCGCAACTGAGCTTGTCGTGGGATCACGCGAAACAGAGACTGACTGTCGAATCCTGCGATGCCCGCTCGTTTGCCCATGGGAGTTGCGGCCAGCAGTGCGTGGTTTCGCTGAGCAAGACGCAACCCGTCATCGCGCCCAGCACGGTCATCGGTTAATTGAAATCCGAACGAAGGAACGCCCAGGCCATGATTACCCGTATCTTCATCTGCATCCTTGTGACATTGTTCCTCCTCACCGCCGAACAATCGGCCACCCGCGCCGCTGACAAATTGACGATCACCATGAAGGTCACCGCTCACGGGTTGCAGGTGTCCGGCATCGCCATGCAGAACAAACGGATCATGATTCCGCGCGGCACCCGCGTTCGCCTGGTCATGGAATACGCGGATGCCAACCGCAACACCCATCAATTCACTCTCACTGCTAAAAATACCGAAATTACCTCCCCGATGATCGACGGCGAGGCTCGAAAGATCGCGGCGCTGGAGTTTACGGCGGGGGACCGCGGGCAAGAATTCTATCGCTTGTCGTGCGAACTCCCCTGCATTGCCATGGACGACCTCATCGACTACATCTTCATGGTGGTCTGACGGCCGTCACCGCCCCGGCCAGGCCGGACAATGCGCGACACACCTTCGCGCTACCCCGGCCTGAGCCATCCCACCCCATCCGTGAAGGAGAGGGTCGTTCCAAACACAGCGCATTTCTCCTGCATGGTCTTCTGAAGCACACGTTCATCCTCCCCGACTGCTCGCCTGACCCGACAATCCTCAATGCGAATGGGATAGAGCCGTAGGCCTATCTCTCGGCCTCGTTCCGCCTCACAGACGAACAGGAACGACAGGTCGTTGCGTTCATCTTCGTCGACCATGTAATCATCGATAAAGTCGCCGCTTGAATAGAGAATGATCTTGCCCCGATAGCGCTCGATTCCCTGGGGGGTATGGTTCGAGTGCCCCCAATAGAGATCCGCTCCCAAATCAATCAGATCGTGAGCCAGCGCGCGCATGCCGGCAGAGGGCGCACCCCAATTAGGCCCCACATGCGCACTGACGATGAGCCATGGGGCCTGTCGTTTTGCACCATGGACCACCTGCGCGACCAGCCGACGAGAAGGCTGGGTTAATCCGCGTTCATCATAGGCCATGTAGGCCACCCCGGCCTGCTTCTCCGTGGCCTCCCATTCCGGTTCATTGTCGGTCAACGCAACCACTGCTACTCGCCCCATGCATGGGACTCTGGAGATAACAAGGCTGCAGCGCCGACCGACTCGTCATCCCAGCCCCGACATGTTTGATGCCGGCCCGATCCAACAACGCCAAACAATCGGCAAGCGCCTCAACGCCATAATCGAGGATATGGTTGTTCGCCAGAGTTACCGCGTCGATACCGGCAGCGCGCAAAAAATCGATCGCGCGGGGATGGGCGCGAAAATGAAAGGCCTTCGTGTGCGGATGCCACTCCCGCCCCACGCTGCTGATGGTGCACTCCAAATTGACGCAACGCAGATCGGCCCCCCGCATGATCGGAAGGACATCGCCCCAAAGCGACGCAGGACGAACCGCCGGATCCCTGATGACCTGCTGATCCACCAGGCGGCCCAGCATCACGTCTCCGGTCAACGCAATCTGCATCGGTCTCCCCACTCATTCCTCAGACCGTCGCCTCAAGAATGCAGCGTGAATCCGTTCTTTCACCTCTTCCGGATCGAGGATGCCGCGAAACTGGATAGCTGCGTCATTTTCCCGGGCTCGACTGACGATGGTCCCGATCCCCACCGGCGCAATACGACCGCTCTTCCCATGCCCTGGGACTTTTCTCTACAGCCTGCTGCTCTAGTCTTGGGGCGTAGCTCCCCAGTTCTCCCCATCACAGAACCACCTCGAAAGAAGCCGTGTGCTTTTATGCGCAGATCCTGCCCGCGAAACTTCCTCACCTCTGTGGCGTCCCTCTTGCTCTTACCTGTTCTAGGCCCGCCCCTAGTGTGATGGTGCTTGCAAGTTTCAGGCGATCGAAGCCTGCCACAAGCGATCCTCCACCCCAGGCCCCGCCAAGCCGGGGCAAGGAAGGTCATGAACCAAACCCCGCTTCGCTTTGAACAACCTGCCCACGCGTTCCCGATGGAATGTCTCGACCGCCCATTCGCGTCGGCACCGCTCATTGATGCTAGCTCTGAACCCACCGTCCAACCATGACGCAAGGAGAAGCCCATGCTGACCCCATCCCGACAAAACAAGGCAGGACAGAGGCGACAGGCCTCTACGCGGACAGCGGCAAAACCTTCGGGGGCCGCACCTTCATCTCACGCCCAGCGGGGACCGACCTCCGATGAGCTACAAGCGCTGATTGCCAAACGAGCCTATGAACGCTATGCAGAGCAGGGGTATCGACACGGCTGCGCGCTGGACGATTGGCTTGAAGCCGAGCGAGAAATCCTGAGCCAAAGGCCTCCGGTGTAAGATGCGTCGGACGGGACGAGACCCCTCCAGTGATTCCCGTCCTGAAAGGAGTCCGTCAATGATCACCTCGATGGCCTTTACGGTCTATCCCGTTTCGGCTATGGCGCGGGCCAGAGCCTTCTATGAGCAGGTACTCGGTTTGCGGGTCAGCAGCAATTACCAAGACGTCTGGGTGGAATACGAGATCGGAGGCTCAACCTTTGCGATCACCACGGCGGACATGGGACATGTTCCTGGAGCAAAAGGCGCCGTTGTGGCGTTTGAGGTGTCGGATCTTAATGGGTTCGTCTACAAAATGAAGGAACGGGCCGTGTCATTCGCCACCGAAATATTTGACACGCCGGTCTGCCGGATGGCCGTGATCGCGGAGCAGGATGGCAATCACATCACGCTTCATCAGCGCCACAAGTAGGACTCAGCTTCTCCCGATCTGAACTGAGAGTGGGGGCCGGGATCACGAAACAGGACGGCAATCCCGGTCCTATCGCGTGAACCGCCCCATCAACTGGGCTTCCGCCAGCACGTGGCCTTTCATTGCATCAAGAACCTGCGCCTTGGCGGCCCGCGGTTTGAGACTCAACTCCTGATCTAACGCGTAGAGCCTGAAGTAGTAACGATGGGGGTTGCCGGGCGGCGGGCAGGGTCCGCCATAACCGACTCGCTTGAAGTCGTTGAGACCCTGCTGGGCGTCATTCGGCAGGATGTCTTGAGCAGGAAGGGCTTCAACCAACCCGCGAATATCGATGGGAATGTTGTACATCACCCAGTGGACCCATGTCCCGGCCGGCGCATCGGGATCATCGGCGATCAGCGCAAAACTGCGCGTTCCCGTCGGCGGGTGGTTCCAGCGCAAGGGCGGCGACAGGTCCTGGCCTTCACAGGTATGCTTCTTCGGAATCCACTCCCCCTCCGCGAACGCGCTACTCGTCAGCTCGAACGCCATGGACTACTCCTTATTCTGGCTCCAGGTTCTACAGCACAGGCACAATCTCACGCTTCATCCGGCTGAGGTATTGCCGCGCGACAAGGCTTCGCGAACCGTCTCCAAACAGGCAATCACTTCCTCATCCTCGACCTGCGGAAAGCGCTCGTAAAACTGGCTGATGCCGAAAAACCACGCCGGCGTCTGAAGAATGACGACCTCGTCCACCTTGGCCCGAAGGTCACGCGCGGCATCCGGCGGCGCCACCGGAACGGCCACCACCAATCGGGCCGCCTCCGCCTGCCGCAGAGCGGCCAAGGCAGCATACAGCGTGGCTCCGGTCGCAATCCCATCATCCACGACCAGTACGGTGTTTCCCTTCAGCGGCAGCAGCCGCCGCCCGCCGCGATACTTGTCACTCCGCCTCAGAATTTCCCGCTCTTGCCGGCGCACCTCCGCATCCAACTGCTCCACCGTGACCCCATACGTTCTGATGACGTCCTCGTTCAAGTATCGATAACCGGTCTCTGCCAATGCGCCCATCGCCAGCTCTGGATTCACCGGCGTACCGAGCTTCCTCACCACCAACACGTCCAGGGGGAGATGTAACGCCAGGCTGATCTCATAGCCGATGACCACTCCGCCCCGTGGCAGCGCCACCACGATGACGGCGGGATCGTCCTTGTATTTCGAAAGGGCCTGAGCCAACGCGCGACCCGCATCACGACGATCTCGAAACATAGCATCATCCGCTCGCTTGGTCATGGCACTCCTTGTCTTCGGCTACCAGTAGGGCCCCCAATAGGGACCCCAGTAGGGGCCCCAATACGGGCCCCAATAGGCGCCGAAATAGGGCATGGGACGGAACCAATAGGCCGGCGTCTGGGCGGGCCAGATCGTGATGGCCTGCACATCCAGCGATGGGTAGACGTAGTCGATGTCGTCGAGGGTGAGGGTCATGGTGCCGGTGACTTCCCCCACCACCGTGACCCGCGTGCCAGGCGGCACCGCCGCCGGATCCAGGAATGTCTTCTGAAATGCGAGGAACCGTCCCCTTGAATCGATCGGTCGCCCGCTCGGCTCCAGAGAACTGTCCAGCGGTAGTTGCAACAGTTCGATACGAGTCGCTTCTTTTAAACGCCGCGCCGACAATACATTGCCCCCCAATACCACCAGACGCCCCTTGAACGAGTCGGGAGAGGACTTCAATTGTTCGAAGGTCACGGTCTGATCGACCCGCCCTTCCAGATCGGCCGGTATGACCGTCACCCCGCCGCAAGCTGGCAGCAACAGCACCAACCAAGCTGCCATCACATCCCACCGCCACCTTCTACCCATGCCTGTGTCCCTCTTATCTCAACACCGCAGTCGCCACGCACACCTGCGAATGAGGCCCTCTGTCACTCCACTCTACAACCATGCTCGGACCGCCTGGTCCGCCTGGGTCCCCCACAGGTCGCGGACCGGCAGGTCGAGCAGCGTGTAGGCGCCAGGCCTCAGCCCCGGCAAGGCGCGGGCGGCGGCCAACATCATCCAGGCCGTCGTCCAGACCTCATCAAAACGTGCTTCGAATAACAGCCGCTGGTGCGCCACGGACCCTGGCGCGCTGCGCCGTTCCAGCACAAGCCCGCGGCCCTGCTCGAGTGCCGCCACACTTTCGACTGGAAACACAACGGTGTCGTCTCCCAAGAATAGAGGATCGGCACGGATCGCGGCCGCCACGCGATCCCCATCCACCCCTGGTTCCAGTTCGACGTACACATACCGCTGCCGCCGCCCGCTCGAAGTCCGATGCTCAGTGCAGAGCGCGGCTTTCACTCCGACTACTTGCCGTACCATCGCGATGTGGTGCAGGCTGTCGGCAATTCGGTGGGTCTCCTCAATGCCCCCCTGCGGCACCAGCAACGCAAACAGGGAGCGCAAGATGGACAGTCCGCCAGGATCCCAGCCGGCCCCGACGATGGCGGGCACTTCATGGTGCAGCGCTAAACGGTGGATCGTCTCGCGATAGGCACAAAAGGCTTCTCCATGCAGGACCGATGATTCGATGACGGGGATGCCATGCTGCAAACAGTCGCGTGCCGCCCCCGCCACCTGCGCGGCAGGCACACAGAGCAATGCTCCCTCTGCGCGAGGCAAGGCAGCCATGTGCGTGACGACCGGCACCTTTCGGAATGCCTCGGCAAGGGGAAGGGTCAGACTCTCACTGCGCCGTACGATCCCTGCCAGCGACAGATCCTTGCTGTGGAGTAACGTCTCGGCGCAGGCCTTTCCAACCTTTCCAAACCCCACGATACCTAGGCGAATCGGGTCCAAGCCCCCCTCCCTTGATGGTTCGTGTGAGCAATCGTAATGCCTGCGGCGTTCCCCCTTGATGATCGGATGAAGGCCCGGTTGCTTGGGTGCCCCTGTGCCCTTTCGCGCCAGAGTTACTGAAGAGCTTGTGGCGGATTTCCTCACCTTGGTTTGTCGTCCACATGTACGACGGTCATGGCTCTGACGGTACGCGACTTGCTGATCACCGTGATGGACGATCACACGACCAGCACGGCCCCTCCGCCAGGGAACGGAGATCCGCATGGCCTTTATTGGCATCAACATCGGCGCCATCACGGTCAAGGTCGCCGCGCTCAGAGGCGAAGCACGGTCTGCGGCGATTCTCCCCCATCAAGGCCGCCCGCTTGAGGTGTTGCAGGAGATCCTGTCTCGCCCGGAATTCGCCGACGCCGAGTACTTCGGCGTGTCCGGGCAGTTGGGGCATGTGCCGGAAGCCGCGGCCATCCAGCGCGCGCTCCGGGAAATTCCCGGCCCTTTCGACGCGGTGGCCTCACTGGGCGGCGAATCCTTTCTGGTCTATCTGCTGACCGACGCGCGCATCACCAACGTCCTCTCGCACAACAAATGCGCCGCAGGAAGCGGCGAATTCTTCGTGCAACAGATCGGCCGGATGGGGTTGGGGATGGACGAGGCGATTGCGCTCTCCCACAGCGGCAAGGTCGTACCGCTGGCCTCGCGCTGTTCCGTCCACTGCAAATCGGACATCACGCATAAACTCAACCGCAACGAAGCGACGCCCCAGGATATTCTCCATACACTCCACGATAGCATGTCCAACAAGGTCATTGCCCTGCTGGAGAAAGGGGTCCGCGCCCCGAAGCGCGTGCTGTTGATCGGCGGGGTCACGCACAATTCCGCCATGGTGGCCGCCCTGCGGGCGAAAGTACCGCAGACCGACTGGGTGGTCCTGCCGGAGAGTCCCTGGTTCGAGGCCTGGGGCACGGCCCTGCTCACCAGAGACGCTCCGCAGGAGCGGAGCCCGAAGATCGCTTCTCAACCGGTACTGGGCCACCTCCCACCGCTCCATCTCTATGGAGACCGGGTACAGGTCATCGCCCCGCCCCCCATGCAGGCACCGCCCGACGGCCCTCTCATCCTGGGAATCGACGCCGGCTCCACCACCACCAAGGCCGTGCTGCTCGATCCGGCGACGCAGGCCCTGGTAGCCTCGCATTACGGCCGCACGAAGGGGAACCCCGTGGGTGCCACGCGCGAGTGCCTCGACGCCCTTCTCAGTCACGTGGGCAATCGCCCTATCGAGATCATCGGCACCACCGGATCGGCCCGTGAATTGGCCGGCGCGTATTTGGGGACGGAGCACGTCTACAATGAGATTTCCGCCCATGCCGCGGGCGCCACCCATTTTGATCCCGACGTCGATACGATCTTCGAGATCGGAGGCCAGGATTCGAAATACATCTACCTGCGCAACGGGGTCCCGATCGACTACGCTATGAACAATGCCTGTTCGGCTGGCACAGGCTCCTTCCTCGAAGAAAGCGCCCACAGCGATTTGGGTCTCTCCGTCTCCGCCATCGCCGACCAGGCGCTGATTGCCCCCTCCCCCGTGCACTTCAAGGCTACCTGCGCCGCCTTCATCAACTCCGACATCCGTCTCGCGCAACAACAGGGCCACCCTCGCGACAACATCATCGCAGGGTTAGTCTATGCGATCGCAGCCAACTATCTGAATCGGGTCAAGGGCCCGCGCTATGTAGGCAAAAAAGTCTTCCTGCAAGGCGGCGTCGCGTTGAACCGAGCCGTCGGCCATGCCTTTGCGCACAGCGTCGGCCGCCCGGTCGTCATCCCGCCCAACCCGGAACTCCTCGGCGCGTTCGGCGTAGGGCTGCTGGCGTACAAACGAGCCGGCAAGAGCACACGTCGCTTCACGGATCTGCTGACCCTCTGCGGGCCGGAGATGCGGCTGGTGGGACGTTTTACTTGCGGCGCGTGCAAAATGTATTGCAGCATCGACCGGTTTGAAGTCGCCGGGCGACGGTTCCCCTTCGGAGGGCGTTGCAGCCTCTATGAAAATGTCTGGAAACGGAAGGCGCGCACCGCCGTCGCGACTGACCTCGTCGAGCAACGGGCCCAGGTGATCTTCCAAGTCCCACCGACGCCACCCGCCGCGACGCCACAACAGGATCGAGCGGAACGCGCCCATTGGGGCGTGGGCCCGGCCTATGAGAGTGCCAAAGCGTTCGTACGCGAATCGCTGGGGCACCCCGTCACCTCCGCGACCGCGGACAGGCGCATTGGGATTCCCCGGGCCCTGACGACCCATTCGCTCTTTCCGCTCTATGCCACGTTCTTCCGTCGCCTCGGGATGGACGTCGTGCTGTCCGACGTGGACCCGCGCGGCGACCTCACCTCCTACTCCGGCTTCTGTTTTCCCGCTCAAATCGCCCACGGAGCGGTACTGGACCTGTCCCGGCGCGGGATCGGGCTCATCTTCATTCCGCAGGTCATGCGCATGCCCGCAAACGGCGGCTGTCGGGATTCCTATCTCTGCCCGATTACCCAGGCCGAACCCTATTTCCTGTCCAAGGCCTTTCCCGAGAGTCGCCTACTCTCACCCGTCTTGGACTTCACCCGCGGGTACGAGTCCTGCGGAACTCTCGTGGAGATCGCGGTACGGGAGTTGGGCGTAGAGCGCGAAACGGCCGCACAGGCTTGGAGCGAGGCCGTGCAGGCCCAGACCGCCGCCGAACAGAGGCTGAGCGATATGGGCCATCGCGCGTTGGAACGGGCCATTGCCTCGGGCACACCGGCCATTCTCCTCGCGGGCCATAGTTACAACGCCTTTACCCCGGAAGCGTCTCAGTCGGTCGGCAAGAAACTCTCCAGCATGGGCATCCCGGTCATTCCCGCCGACTGCCTGACCGCGCGCGGCGCAGGCCCCACCTCCTGGCACTTCGCCAACCAGATCCTCAATGCCGTCGAGGTGGCCAAGCAGCACCCGAATCTCTTCCTGCTCAGCGTGAGCAATTTCAGCTGCACCATCGACGCCTTCACGCACGCGACCTTGGCCTCCGAACTGGGATCCAAACCCTATCTCATTTTGGAGATCGACGCGCATACCGCCGACGCCGGCGTCCAGACGAGGCTGGAGGCATTTCTCGACATCATCGACAACTACCGGGAGGCCCACGGTCGCCTGAGCAACGCCTTTACGGCCTGCCGCCTCGCTGCTGACGGGGTAGTCATCCGCTCGAACGGGGCCACCCTGCCCCTGACCGATCCTCGCGTCATCTTGTATTTCCCCAACTTTTCGCCCTACCACACCCACGCGGTCGCCATGGCGGCGCGTTGGCTCGGCCTCCATCCGGGGTTGGTATTGCCGCTCGACCGAGCGCAGCTCGACCGCGGCTTGCAATACACCTCCGGCCGCGAGTGCCTGCCGCTTCCGATTTGTATTGGGCAGTTGCTGCAGGTGCAGGACCAACGCCGACCGGACGAGGTGGCCGGTTTTTATATGCTGCGCGGCGGCGCCCCCTGCGTCAGCGACGCCTACATCGGCTATTTAGAGCGATTCATCAGCGAGCAGCAGCTGCCGGACCTGTTCCTCTTCGACCCCCGTGAAGCGAATGGCTATCTCGGCTTCGACAAGGATCGGCTGACCAAATCGTTTGCGCCGGCCATCGTCGTCGGCGATGTGCTGGTGGAACTGGATCATGTGTTGCGCGTCGTCGGCGAGCCGAGCGTGAGCACTCGGCTCGGCGCGGAGTGGCAGGCATTCACTGACCGCATCGCCTCGTGGGATGAATTCAACGAGGCGCTGCCTTCGTTCGTCGACCGTATCGCGGCCCTGCCCCGAACCAAAGCCCCGCGCACCTGCCCACGCGTCGTCGTCGCCGGTGATTTCTTCACCCGCTTCAGCTCGTTCTTCATGGATGGGGTGCGCGACCTCTACGCCGACCGCGGGATCATCCTCAAGCCGGTCGACCTGAGCGACCTGTTCCTCTACCTCTCCTATGATGAGCTGGCTTGGACAGCGGATGCCTGGGGGGTGAAGCCGGGAGGCCTGGCCATGGCGAAGGCCTGCAGCAAGATTCTTGAGCCCGAGGGGCAACTGTACCTGCGGCAGTGGGCCGGGCACCAACTTCTGCAAGGCATTGAGGACCACTACCGTGGCCTCTTCGAGAAAACAGGCCTCCTGGTCTCCGGCCCCAATGAAGCCGCCGCCATCTTCGACAAGGGCGCGGCGCATGTGTCGCACACGATTTGGGGAGAATTGCTTCCGACCATCGGCAAGGGACTGGATGCCGCCCGCGAAGGGTATGATGGGCTCATCCTCATCGGCCCGTTCAATTGCCTGCCCTACCGCATCTCGGAAGCGATTCTCAAGCCGCTCAGCCTGCGACAAGGTATGCCGATCCTGACCTATGAGAGCGACGGTTACGCGGTTGCGCCATCGGTGCTCAGGCAGGTCGACGTGCATATTCAACAGGTGCTCGACCACGCCGGCATGAACCGCTGAAGGGACCTCGCCAATGACGACGGTGCGAACAGTCCTCATCTGCTTCATTGCCTGCTTCCTGTTGCCGACTGCCGCACACAGCGAACCAGCCGAAACCCCCACCGCTGTCGTTCGCGCGACACTCGATGCCGTGTTCCGTATTCTGGAGGACCAGACGCTGAAGCAGCCGCCGCAGGCCAAACAGCGACGCCACCTGCTCGAGCAAGTCATCGCGGAACGATTCGATTATGAAGAGATGTCGAAGCGGACCCTTGCGGTTCACTGGAAGCCGTTGTCCCCGCCCGAGCGGCAGGAGTTCGTCGCGCTCTTCAAGACCTTCCTCTCGGACCGGTATGCGTCCAAGATCGAGGGCTATGCGGGGGAACGGGTTGTCTACCTGTCGGAACGCACCGCCGATGGTTATGCCGAGGTCCGCACGAGGTTAGTCTCCGACAAGCTCGACGTCCCGATGGACTACCGCCTGACGAACAAAGGCGGCAAGTGGTTCGCGTATGACGTGATCGTCGATGGGGTGAGCCTGGTGATGAACTATCGCAGCCAATTCACCGCGATCATCGCGGATGCGTCCTATCAAGAACTGGTGCGGCGGCTGCGGGAGCGCACCAAGGAAGACCTCGCCAAACCCACCACACGATAAACTCCCTTTCTCACCAGCGGACGGAGTAGCATAGATCGGGCCAAGCCCCGGCTCAACTGACAAGGGTACCCGATCGGCATGACCATCCTCGCACGGTGTCATCATCTAAGCAGCCTGCTGCTCGGCCTGTTTCTCATCCTCATCTGCGGCACTGACGTCGCCGGAAGCGAGCCGGCCGGCGACGTTCCCCAAACCATGCCCTGGTTTACGGGGACGCTCCTCTCCACGAGGGGCACCAGTTTGGGCAAAGGCCACGCGGTGGTGGAGCCCTATGTGTACTACACGAGGTACGGCGGCCTGTACAACGACAACTGGCGGCTCCAATCGGCCACCACCTCCCAGAGCCTCATCCAACAGACCTACTTCATCTACGGCCTCACCGACTCTCTCGATATCGAAATCGCGCCTCAATGGATCGGCAACCACGCACGAGGGGATTCTTCCGGCGGCTTCGGCGACTTTCCGCTCCAACTGGGTATCCAAGCCTGGCGCAGTCCCTCGCAATCCTGGGTGCCCGATGTCCGGCTGTGGGTGCAAGAGATTTTTCCCACCGGCCGCTATTCCGACCTGAGTCCGGCGACGGCGGACCTGGAACGGACCGGAGGCGGCGTCTACGCGACCACATTCGGCATTGCCCTTCAAAAGGCGATCCCCTTCGGCGGAGCGCATGTGTTGCGCTACCGGCTGAACGCCACCTACGGCATCTATTCATCGGTCGATGTGCAGGGGTTTAACGCCTACGGCGGAGGCTTCGGCACAGCCGGCCGGGTCACGCCCGGATCGGTCTCCACCGTCACGGTCGCCGGTGAGTACAGCCTGACCCGTCACCTGGTGCTGGCCCTCGACATCGGATTCCAAGCCGTGAACGCCACGCATTTTTCCGGCATTCCCGGCCTCGATGCCCATGGCCAGTCGGCGTTGGTGGGACGGGGCTCGAGCAACCTGGTCACTATCGCACCGGCCTTGGAATACAGTTGGAACCAGCATATCGGTGTGCTGACCGGGCCCTGGATGAGCGTGAGGGGGCAAAACACGTCCGAGTTCTTCGGGATCGTGGCGGCCTTGTATCTTTTCTTATGATCCCGGGAACTCACCGGGTTAAATTGCGGCCGCGAGCCGGGCGATCCACTGGTGCTGGAGGGGCAGGAGGTCGCCCGCATCCCCGGCACGCAGGGCTTCGAGATAGGCACGACGCCCCTCAGGATCGATCGGCGCCGTTTCGACCGGCGGCAGAGTGAGTTTGTATAAGAGTGCCGCAAGGACCATCCGGCCGATACGGCCGTTGAAATCCTTGAAGGGATGGATCCACTGGAAGCGCCAGTCCACCCAGGCCAGCAATGCGGCAATGTGGGTGAGGTCGTCCTCCCGGACATGCCGCAGCCGCTCGGTTAGATCGTCGCAGAAGGACCGCACCAGCATCGGTACTTGATAAAAAGCAGGGGGCTCCAAGGCGCCCACCTTCACGTCGGTTGTCTGGAATCGTCCCGCCCAATCGGGAAAGAGATCTCCGGCCAACTCACGGTGCCTCTCGCACAACCATTCCGGCGTCACGACGATGTCCTGAGCGGGGGTTTGCAAGATCCGGTCGAGAATCCGCGCCAGCGCGACGGCAAGCCGTTCCGAGAGCTCCGGATAGGTCAAGTGCCCTTGCGTCGTCTCGAATGAGCGGGTGGTTCCTAGGTGTCCGGGTTCTTCGGCCATGGGCCAGATTGCTCCAAGAGGGTTTTGAGGCGAGAGACGGTCACGGGCTCACCCTCGAAGGTCATGGATTGGGAGACGCGCTCCAATATGACCTCGCGATGGGCGTCAAGGACCGTACTGGGTGTTCTATGGGCGGCCCGCCAGCGGCGAAACCTCGCGTCCAGTGCTTCGCGATCTCCAGCCTCTCCGCCATCTGCCGACATGGTGCCCCTTCTTGCATGGAGCCACAACCCGCACACCCCCCCTCCAATCGAGACCGATCCTGCGAGTGAGCGGCCTGTGCTCGCCTATGGCAGTCTCACGCCGGTGGCGCACCAGCCTGATGCCCGCTGAGCCGGTGGAGATGCCGGGAGACATCGTGGTAGCGCGCCGGCGTCACGAGGTAACAATAGTCGAACAGCCGCTCGGCCACCTCGGCGGAAATCCCCTCTTCACGCGCCTGGAGCATGTCCATGAATCGATTCATGGCTCGGTACACCGCCTCGTTCTCACCGCTCATCAAGTTGGCTCGTACCGTGGTCAATTGCGCGAGGTAGGGGGTGAACCTGCCTCCCCGGAAGGCTTCCTTCGCCTGCTCGGCGAGCACCGCTTGCACCAGAGAATCAAGCCAGTCATCTCCGGCCGCAGAGGCCACGCTCGATCCGCCCGGCGCAGCACAGATGACGCTCGCCAGGAACAGGACGATTCCCGCCATCCACCTGATGTCTTCAATAATTCGCATGGTAGCCCTCACCCACCCCTATTCCTCCCAGAAAAACTTGTCCCACTCCACATGCTTCTCCCACCATTGTCGATGACGCCTGACATCGTGCAAGGCCGGCGGAGTCACCACATAACAGTAGTCCCACAGCGCGGCGGCCGCCCGCCCGCTGATTCCCCCTTCTCGCGCCTCCAGCATGTCCATGAAGCGATTCATCGTCACGAAGGCCCCGCTCCATTCGCCACGCTCATAGAGACTCCGCACCAGCACGATCTGACCGACATAGGCATCGTATGATCCGGCCTCGCCCCGAGTCCCGGCCAAGCTCTGTTGGACAACGACAAAGGCCGTCAATTGATCCACCCAGCCCGCTGAGTCGACAGACCTGGGAGTATCGGTACCGCCCCCCCCTGCGGCCTCACGCCGTTGCTCCACCAGCCCATTCGCACTCGTATCCGCCACTCGGCCCGCCCACGGGAGCAGTACCGAAACGAGCAGCCACGGGAACAGGGCGACCACCGTTCCAGATGTGACAAGGCGTGTCATGGTTCACCCCCTGGTATTCGGTCTCTGCGCCATCATCCAAGGATGCATGCGCGGCAGTCGGCACCATCGACTGCGCCTCCGGCGGCTACGGCACCACCCGAATCATACTTCGCAACGCATCCTCGGTCCCATGCAAGGGGCAGAAAAACGGACAGTTCTGCGAGCCCGACGCATCGGCTTCCGGCTCGCGGAACAACTGCTCGGTGCTGATCCGAACCTGCACGGTCTCTCCCGGGGCCACATAGACCCGCAACGGTTTGACGGCCGGGACGTCGATCCCCTCCGTCACCTGTTCGAACAAATCCGGAGCTTCGAAGACATGGGTGCGGGGAGTCGGGTTCTCCAGGATGAAGATCAATCCTCCCTCAAGATCCGTGCTCTTGTGAATGACAACCTCGCGCGGAAACCAGGCCGCCGCGCCCCCCTCCACATCTTGAATCACAAAACGAAACGTTCCGGCAGCCCCCCTCGCAGGCGTCGCGGCGGTACCCACGATCACCAGGAACAGCCCTATCGCCGATAGCCAGAACCGGCTGCAACGTCTCTGCGTGCCCTTCACGTCCTGCCTCATCCTGCCTCCCGCCTCACAGGCGCCTACGGGATCACGCGGATCGTCCCGCCCACGTGGGCATCTCCTTGATGCAGCGGGCAAAAAAACGGAAACTCTTCGACCTCCGCATCCGTACGCCCGAGAAACTGCGTCGTGCTGATCTGCACGCGGACCGTATCTTCTGATGTCACATTGACGCGCAACGGCTTCCTGGCAACGGCCCCGCCGGCGGTCGTCACTTCCTCGAACAGGCCGTAGGCCGCAAAGGCATGGGTTCGATCCGTCGGGTTTTCCAATACGAACACCAGACCGTCTACCAGTTCCGTGCTGCGGTGCAGCACCACCTCCTCCGGCACCCAGAGGGCCCGCTTTTCCCCCACCTCTTGGACTGCAAAATGAAGTTCCGCAGCCCCGGCCGAACTCCCCAGGCTCAGGGTTCCGACCAGGGCTGCGGTCGCCACGCCGTTCATCAGCAGGGCTGACCCCATGCGTCTCATGGGTGAAACCTCTCGATTGCAGGCGAACGTGACGTTCAGCCGCCGCCGATTTCGCCCCTGGTTTCGATGACATACAACTCCCCCTTCACCTCGGGATGAATGTCACACCAGAGCGCGTGCCGCATGCTCTCGGCAATGCCGGTCGCAGGATCGAACTTCGACGGAGCCGTGGAGAAGTGCAGGGTCATCGTCTTTCCCGGATCGACGTGATAGGATTTGAAATTCCTTCCCGCAACCTCGATCCCGCCTTCCATCCGCACAGAAATGTCCTTGAACAGTTTCGAGGCAAACCCGTGCGTGACAGTATCCTGATTACGCACCACGACCGTCGTGTCATGCGACGGCATCGTGAGCCCCACGGTTTCATATCCGTGTTGCCGATCCTTGATGGTGATCTCCACCTTTGACGGCGGAGCCCCCATGCCCGGCGCCTGACCCAGCGCGCGGTCCGCGCCCATCGCTGACCACCCCGTCATGGCCGCGAACGACACGGACACCGCAAGTAATCGTACTGTGTGTCCTCTGATTCTCATGATTGCCCTCCTTTGTTCGATGCGCGAATGTCTGATCCCTCGCCCATCCTAGTGGCGGGGGACATTGTGATACTTCGCCGGCGTCACGGTGTAGCAATAGTCGAACAATCGGTCCGCGCTCTCGCCCGAAATCCCATATACACCTGTTCCACATCGCTCACTCCGTTTCTCGTTCTCATCGGATCGTCGACCGATCCGGGCGATTGTGGAATGGTCGTCATAGGAACAGTATAGGCAGGCATGACCGCCGGGACAATGAGACGTTTGCATCATTTTGACGCTAAATCAGTTGCATCATGCGACAGGCACGCCACGCGTCTCGCTCAGGCCGCGCGCGTTGGCTCTCCCTTATCGCTAGGCGGGGGACGGACCGGGGGGGAATGCAAGGGCAAGGGCTTGTAAACGGGTGTGAGCGCCCAGCTTCTCAAAAATGTGTTGGATGTGGTTTCGGACGGTCACCATGCTGATAAACAGCGCATCCGCAATCTCTTTTGTCGTGCTCCCGGCCGCCATCAACCGCAGCACATCCTGCTCCCGTTTCGTCAACGGCGACGTGCCTCGACCGACCGGCAGGTTTGCGGAGGCCTGCGGCGTCGGTCGCGCCGGCGCCGGCATCGAACCCGCATGGCCCGTGGCCGAGAGCATACCGTGGAGATCTTCCGCCAACTGCAACACTTTCATCTGCCGGCTGATGTCGCGAAACAGATGCAGCCTCATGAATCGACCGGCCTTCCGGGTCGGCACGGGGATGGAGCTGATATTGACCCACACGACCCGACCGGACTTCGCACGGGTTTGCATATCGTAGTTTCGCACGCCGGTCCCTGCGGCAAGGCGTTTCCCGATTTCGCATGCCGGTGAACACAATTCGCTCCCGCCTAGCGTTCGGCCGCATAAAACGTCTCGGCAAGGACGCCCCACCACTTCGTCGGCACGAAACCCCAGCAACCGCTCGGCGGCCCTGTTCCACATCCTCACCATACCGGTCTCATCCACCAGCATGGCACCGTCGGCGATGCGCGCCACCATCTCCGTGATCTGCACCATGATCACGACCTCTGTGGAGAATCTGCCGCTCCATGGGAGTTGCGCACGTCCCCTCTGCTACGGCTTCACGATCAGGACTGGACAGGGCGCCAACTGCGCTACCGTCTGGGACACGCTCCCGAGCGCAGTCGCCTTCATCCCGGTCAGGCCGCGTGAGCCGACCACCAACAGATCCACCGCATCACGCCGAGCGGCACGGACGATGGCCTCGGCCGGATGCCCGGCGATCACTCTGGCGCGCACCACCATCACTGCCTGCCGCAGCAGGCATTCGCATTCGGCCAGGGCTTTACGCGCCTCGGCTCGCCGCCGACGCAGAAACGCCGCTTCCATCTTGCGGCTCTCCTCGGGCTGAAACCGTTCGAGGACCGCCTTCTCCGCGCCGAGCGGACGGACGACGCTCACGATCATCGTCTCACGTACACCCGGCAATTCCGCCACCACGCGGGCGGCGCGCCGCGCATCTTCCGAGCCGTCCGTGGCCAACATGATTCGCAACCCATCGCCCGGCTGCGCCTTGCCGGGCACCAGCATCAAGCTGCAGGGGGCATAGGAGAGGAGCCGTTGAGCGACCCCACCTATCGTGAAACCCGGCGATCGGTAGAGCCCCTGCATGCCGGAGACGACCAAGTCCGGCCGACGTTCCTGTATGACTTGCAGAATCTCCCGGCTCGGAACACCCTCCCGCAAAATGACCTCGACGTCCGCAAAAGACTCTTCCAGGAGTCGGCGCACACGCTGCAGCAAAGCCTCCACCATCGCTCCCTGTTGTTGCAGCAGCAGCTGCTGCCCGGTGAGGCCGATGGTCTCAGGCACATCCAATGGGGCAAGCACATGCACCACCGTGACGGCCGTCTGCTTGGAATGTGGGAACGCTCGCATCCACCCTATGATCCGCTCGGAAAACTCCGATTCATCCAGCGCCACCAACCATCGCATCGTCACTCCCCCGCGACTCGCCCTCAACCGGCACGGCAGCATACATCCTCCGTTTCTGATACAGCATAGGACATGCCACGCACAAACCGCTGCGACCGCTGAATTTCCATTTGACTTCTGTCCTAAATTGCCACAGCAACGACGCAGGCCACTGGGGCGCGAGCCCCCATTGATTTCTCCCGAAACAGCGTTATTTAATAAATGAGCGGAGGCTTCGGTGAGAGGAACACTGAAGGATACCGAGGTCAAACGCAGAGGTGGTGAGCAGGCCCGCAGGTGCGAAGCGGGAAGCCTGAAACCTCTCCAAGATCTCCACTGTTGATGTCGAGCTCTCTGGACCTGCCTCCGCTCTGCTTTTTTGTTTTTTCGCCTCTATCACTCGCGGCAACCCGTTCAAGAGAAATCGCGCACGCACCGACCAAAAGAGCGTCATCGATGGAGGCAGCGACTCCTGCACGTTGTGAGATGGCTCAGGCAGCCCTTCACGGGCATAGACCAGCTGACCAGGCGCATCATGGGCTGCGGCCCAAATCTTCACTTCATAGGTCACCTCGCTGAGGCTTCCTTCTGGTTCAGGAAGCGAAAAAGCCTGCCAGCGTAGTGATGGTTGTAACTCTGTCACTGTGGAACAATCTGTCCTGAGGGACGGGGGATGGTACGGTTTCAATCCCGAAATACGGCCGTCTCCTCGACGCAATCAACCAAGATCACAAGACTCAGACAGCACCACATCGCTCGCTTGGGCCGATTCCGACTAGGGCTATATCTTGCCTGGGGAAATTCGTCGCTCCTGCGCAGGGAGATTCGCAACATCAGAAGGCCAGAGATGGGTACTATATCGAACTTGGCACCATCCGACTTGCGCTGAAAATACGAGATATCGCCTGCAACACCCACGACTGAACTGATGGGCCGCTGTATGTTTTCTGCCCGTGCCTATTACGCCTTCTTTCCTAGAAGCGGCTGATCTCAGGGCATCGACAATCTCGGGATCGCGGGAAAAGGCTCGCACAAATTCGTGCAATGCCCCATTCAACACGCTCTCAAAAGCTGAATCACCGGCAAACTGCCGACTCTCTCGATACGATCCATTAATCGGCTTCGAAACCAATTGCCTCTTATCAGAGCCGACCAGTACGACAATATCCGCTTCAAGACTTCCCTTCATCTCAACGTCGAAGGCATGAATCGCCATGTCACTCCAGTATCTCTTCAGCGTCACTCTGACTATTGCGTCCGAATTACCGCCTTCGGTGTCCACAATCTTATGGCCATTGTTCAATAACTCGGCTGTCAGCGCTTCCCGAACAATCGTCGGCGGGTCGTTGTCCGACAAGACCTTTCTTAATACGGACCCAAAGTTATTCTTTTGGTCCCCGAGCCAATTTACGACATACAAGTCTCGCTCATCCTCGACCTCAACGGAAATCATGCTCGAGGGAACGGTACTCATAGGACTTCTCGTTCCCGGTTCGGGAGTATAAAGGGGACGCACATGTCCGCTTGGAAAAGCGCATCCTGAAAGAGCAGTGAAAAGGGCCATGACAAGGATCGCGCAGAGACGCCACAGATTGTTCATAGGAACCCTCCTTCCGTCATTCATGGAAAAGCGATTTCATTCGCGATCCGTCCTGCCAGAACCTTAGTGGCGCGCTTGAGTTCCACTCCGAGCAACTCTCGATCGTTCCTAAAATCAGCTAACGGACGACACGGACCATGTGTAAATAGTTCGTCACGTTCCCATACCGTCACATTGTCCGACAGCAGAACGAGCTTTGCGTGGATGTCAAATGCCACTTGTACATTTTCCACCCCCAAACATAGACGCAGCCCCCATTCCTCAATCGTTTCTGTGAACAGCGCATCAAAACCTCGTTCTTTCAATTCATCCCTGGTCCGAACGATCTCGGACATCGAGAACAGCTTTGTAGATAAGAAGTTCTCCTGAAATGCCATAGAACTATCTTTGATCACATCAAACCCCTGCACAAAGGGCGTCAGCTCCTCCTCATATGAGGCATCTTTAGATGCCTTGTAACCTGCTTCGACGCCCGCACCGACCAATCCGAACAGCAGAGCGCCCGTATTCGTCATCTTATCCCGCGCAATGCGGACGGAAAATGGGCCCCCTGACTCGACCAAGATGCCTGCCTTTTTGATCGTGGAGCGTTCGGCCGAGGTGAGCGCGGCCTTTGTGCCGGTCGTGGGAACACAGGACATACTTGTCGCCATTACGACAAGGACAGCGACGGCACACTTCGATCCGACGGTCATAACTCTTGACCTCGCCCTCTGAATAGCCCTGTTGATTCCATGGCTCGCATTCCGGCGGATACGATTTGCCGGAACCAGGATGCTTCGGATGCCGGCAATACCCACTACGCTCCTCCCGATTCGAGTTGAAACGTCATGGTCAACCGGAAGTGCCGTTTTGCCGCCTATGAATTTTTTCCAATGGCTTTATTTCACGGCCGAGTACCTGCATGGAAATCAACCGTTCATTGCTGTCGAAACGTGCCCGTGCAGTGATCTTGTCGCCTCGGACTGCATATTCCATCGGGGTCGCGACAATTTCCCACAGTGCTATGGTGAATAAATCGGCCAATAGATGAAACGTCCCGCGAACAGCTTTCCACGCCGGGTCCGACCCCTCATAGAACTGATAGACATCTTCTCTCCCTCCATCAGGAGTCTTATCGCTAGCGGTCGGGGGCCCAAGCTTGGCCATAACATAATTACGCGATGTTCCTTCTGCCCGAAACTCATCCACATCGATCTGGGGAGGCTGGGTATACGCCATGTAGACCCCGCAGCCTCCGCTACATAGTGCGATACCCGCCACTAGAGCGCACATGACGATACTTCTCATCACCAGCCTCCTTGTTATGCTGTGCGATAGGTCCTGTGTCTCGCCACGCCGGTATCGCAACAGCAGCATGGAATAGTACGTACGGTGTCTTTACTTGAGGCTTCTGCAATAGGGAGACCATTGCCATGGATCGCTCAACGATCAGCCATTGAAATGCGATTGTGAATGGACTTACATCCCCCTGTAGCGATTCTCCCCTACAAACCACTAAGTAGAAGGGTCAATTGTCCTCAACGGCTGGCGCGCTCGACCTACTCCCAGGCGAACCATTTCGCACAAGAGCCGACTATTCGATTTTTTGCCTCAGGCGCAAAGCCATGACCATGGCTGGCCCGCGGCATGCACGGAGCTATGAAGGGTATAGCGCTTACGATCTGCGGAAGGATCGCAGGAGGATAAAGACCGGCATCAGGGGAAAACTATGGTGCGGGAACTTACGATTCTCGCAGGATTGATCCTGCTCGTGCTTGGCAACGGCTGTGCGAGCGAGAAAAGACCGGGAGACTTTTTTCATGAGGACCAGACCGGTCAGTATTACGCGACCAAGACCGGGAGAGTGCTCCACGTAGATCCCAACGGCACAGTCTATGACATTACGTGCGTGGAGGCGACGGTCGCCGGTTCACCTGTGCTTCCGCCAAGGCCCTTGACCGGAGAATACTCTCACTGTCCGCAAGGATGGCTGGTGCGCCTAGGCCAAGTCCCCAAATTGGACGGAGAGTGGGACATGAGGGGATACAATGTCGCAGCCGAGACCGGAACCTGCGAACCGCTTCTCAGCCTCTCGAAACGAGGCCGATTCTCCTGTTGGAACAGGATGTGGGAAGTCCCCGTTCTCATCCTTGCCGGTGCGTTCGGATTGTTCGCCTTGGCCTTATGAGGTATGCCGATTTGATGCAACACAGATATTCGATGGGAAGAATCGGGCTTTTTCTCTGTCTTTCCGTCACGACACTCAATGGTTGCGTGATCACCTACGACTTCCCTAAGCCGGACCACTCACTACAATCTCTCGCGCCTGGGCTCCAGTATTACCATGTCGGCAATTACCAGGGATCGCCCCCTATCATCGACCCCACCTATTATATGTCCGCTCCAAGGACCTCGACGTATGCGTCGCTGGAACGGATCATTATCGATCACGGCGTGTCTTCCATCATGGGCGACAATCCTCCAAGCAGCGGTCCTTACTTTACAGCCACCATCTTTCCCACTCTGCCGTCTTTTTGGGCGCAGTATTTCTGGGCGCTATCGCTCGTCTCCGGCTTTTTCCTCCCTGGCTTCAGCGGGACGGGAGGCTATCTGGTCACGTATGATCTCTATGTCGACGGGGCGTTTCAGAAGACCTACCATTACGAAATCGGACGGAACGGTATGACATGGGTTCCCCTCCTTCCCTTCATGTGGGTCAACCTCCTGACGGCGAGCGAAGAGGATGCCTTTCGCGCGACGACGACCCAGTTCCTTCTCGACGCCGGACGCGATCAACATTGGGAATCGTCCTGAAAGAGTAGCGGTCTCGCATCTCTTGCTCTCAAGGTGCCGGCGGCGCGACGATCAATCCCTCTCTCAGCAACACCTTCATCGCCTCATGCGCAGAACGAATCTTCGATTCCGCTAGAATATGGATCTGGTCGCGAGTGCGTTCCACCTGCGCCAACCCCTGCTCCTGTGCTTTAGTGGCCGTGGCCACCGCCAACCGCATCGGCACGTGCCATTCCTCCATCGTCGGCAGAATACTCTCCTCGTGGATGCCGCGTTCCCTAGCGCACAACGCGAGTTCATGCGCAGCCGCCATCGCCATCTCGTCGGTGATGGTGCGCGCCCGCACGTCGAGCACCCCGCGAAAGATGCCGGGAAACACCAGCGAATTGTTGACCTGGTTCGGGAAATCGCTGCGTCCGGTCGCCACGATTCGCGCCCCGGCTTCCTTGGCTTCCCAAGGCCAGATCTCCGGAACCGGGTTTGCGCAGGCAAAGACGACGGCGTCTCGCGCCATTCCTCTGACCCACTCCGGCTTGATGATGCCGCCGGCGGAAAAGGCGACGCAGATGTCAGCCCCTCGCAGGGCCTCGGCAATGCCCCCCTTCAACCTGTCCGGATTGCTATGGAGACAGACGCGCCATTGTTCCGCAAAGGCCGGGTCACACTCATACTCCCGCCGATGGGTGCCGAGGATACCGCCCAGGTCGCAGGCGACGATGCGGGCGGGATCGGCCCCGGATGCCGTGAGGAACCGATAGACCGGGACGTTCGCCGCCCCCATCCCGATCATGGCGATCCGCACACGACCGAGCTCCTTGCCCACGACCTGCAGCGCGTTCATCAGGCCGGCCAGCAGCACCGTGCCGGTTCCCTGCTGGTCATCGTGCCATACCGGAATGGAACACCTGGCCTGCAGTTCACGCAGCACGTGAAAACATTTGGGCATCGCGATGTCTTCGAGGTTGATCGCCCCGAACGAAGGAGCCAGGAGCAACACCGTCCGGATCACCTCGTTCGGATCCTTGGTCTTCAGGCAAATCGGCACCGCATCCACCCCGCCCAGATACTTGAAGAGCAAGGCCTTGCCCTCCATCACGGGGAGCGCCGCCTCCGGCCCGATATCGCCCAATCCCAAGACGCGCGTCCCGTCCGAGACGACAGCGATCGTGTTGCCGCGGTTGGTATAGTCAAACACGCGGTCGGGATCGGCCTGGATGGCCTTGCAGGGCGCCGCCACGCCAGGCGTGTACCACAGCGCAAAATCGTCCAAACTGCGGACCGCGCACTTCGGCATGCTCTGCATCTTGCCCTTGTAATGGGCATGCAGCCGGAGCGCCTCCTCCGCGGGCTTCAACGCCTTGGCTAACAGATCCGCCTTGCTGGTCATCGTGTCCTACCTCCCATGACCGGGCCGGTTTATGTGCCCCTCATCCGATCCAAGAGTCGGCGAAGCTCAGGGTAGGATCGGCTGTTGACCACATCCGCCTTTTCGAGCCATCCGCGGCGGGCCTGGCCGATCCCATAACGCACGTTGTCGAGATCCAACGTACTGTGCGCATCGGTATTGACCGCCAACAATACCCCCGCCTCTTTGGCCATGCGGCAATGGACATCGCTCAAATCCAGCCGCTCCGGGTGGGCGTTGACTTCGAGAACGCAAGGACGCTCGCGCGCCTGCCGGATGAGGCGCGCCATGTCTACCTCATAAGGCTGACGCTGCCCGATGAGCCGGCCGGTGGGATGCGCGAGGATCGTGAAGTAGGGGCGGTCCATGGCCCGCAAGATCCGGTCCGTCTGTTTTGCCGAAGACAGGTTGAAGTGACTATGGACCGCGCCGACGACCACATCCAGCCGTCCCAGCACCCCGTCCGGCAGATCGAGTGACCCATCCTCCAGAATGTCGACCTCGATGCCCTTCAACACCGTGATGCCGGAGAGGGTCGCGTTCAGGCGATCGATCTCATCCACCTGCTTGAGCAGCCGCTTGGGATCGAATCCCTTGGCCATCGCGAGGCGACGGGAATGATCCGTGATCGCCACGTACTGCCACCCTCGGCGTTTGGCCGCCTCGACCATCTCCACCAAGCTGTTCCGGCCGTCGGTCGCGTTCGTATGGGCATGGAGGTCGCCCTTCAGGTCATCCTGCTGCAGGAGCTGCGGCAGCCGGTTCGCCCTCGCCGCCTCGATCTCCCCGCGCCCCTCCCGCAGTTCCGGCGGAATCCAAGGCAAGCCCACCGCCTGATAGACCGACTCCTCCGTCTCCCCCGCCACGCGTGAGTCGCCGCGAAAGACACCGTATTCGTTGATCTTGAGTTCGCGCTGCTGGGCCAATTGCCGTAGGGCCACATTGTGGTCCTTGTTACCGGTGAAATAGAGCAGGGCCGCGCCGTAACTCTCCTGCGGCACGACGCGCAGATCCACTTGCAGCCGGTTTCGCAACCGCACACTGGCCTTGGTGTCCCCCTTCGCCGACACGCTGTCGACCCCGGGATAGGCCACGAAGCGATCGATCACCTGTCGGCCGAGGCGGGCGGTCACCAGAAGATCCAGATCGCCGATCGTGTCTTTTCCTCGCCGATAACTGCCTGCCGCTGCCGCTCGCTCTACTCCGGGCACCTGCCGCAAGTACTCCACCAAGGCTTCCGCATAGGGGACAGCATCGGCCAAGCGCATGCGCCGCTCCTCGCCCGTGCGCGCAGTCAACGCTTCCCGAATGCGCCGCTCCGTGATCGCACCGAAACCGGGCAGGGCTTGGATCCGCCCTTCTCGCGCCGCCTGCTCTAGGTCCGCCAGGGTACGGACCTTCAGGGCCTGAGACAGGGTCTGCACGCGCTTGGGCCCCAGGCCGGGAATATGCAGCAACTCCGTCAACGTGGCCGGCACCTTCTTGCGCTCTTGTTCCAGCACGGCGGTCGTGCCGGTCGCCACGATGTCCTTGATCTTGCCCGCCAGGTCTTCGCCGATCCCGGGCAAGGCCGTGAGGTCCTCGCCCTTGGCCACCATCTCCGCCACGTCATGGGTGAGGTCGCGAAGGGTCCTGGCGGCAAACCGATAGGCCCTGACCCGGAAGGGGTTGGCGCCTTCGATTTCCAGCAAGGCGGCGATCTCCTCAAGCAGGGCCGCGACGTCGGCATTATGGATCCGCATGGGCCCGATCGCCCTCCTCCGTTATCGGCACCCCCGTTACCTAGCAATCAGCAGGCCTGCCGGCTCACCCGAGTGACGTAGCGGATGGCAAGAGAGGCCTGGTTCGAGCACCGGTGCCACTCGCTCGATCGTCGCCTTCTTCCCCAACAGCCCCACCGTCCCTGTCGCAGAACGCCTCGGTTTTTGGCGTAGGCCCCTGCCAGGCTCATCAATTCACCGCCCACGACGCCCGATCAAATCCCATGGCCATCGGTCCGCTGCGATTTCTCGACCGCCTGGCACTCGGCTTGCTGACCGGACGGCTCAACTTTCTTGGAGACCCTCACGATGGCTGGATGGATCGATCACTGGCGGGCGGCGACGGTCGCCATCGGACACAGGCAGGAGTACCGCGTGCAGTCACCAGGCGGCCGGACCTCGACGAAACCCTTCTTTGCCATCGACGGCACCGGAGTCCTGTTTTCGTTGTACGGAACCAGAGCCCAGACCACCTGGCTGGTCACGGCCAAACACGTCCTGTACGATCCGGCGGAAAACTGGGCGCCATCCTCCCTCGGCATGATGTTTTCTCAGAGCCCCCATGGCAACGGCCGCCAGGCGTTGGAGATTCCCCTCCAACTCACCAAGGGCACACGCCGCCTCTGGTATCCGCACCCGGATGAATCCGTCGACCTCGCCTGCCTGCCCGTACCGCTGACCCTGCGCCCCTCGAAAACCGGCGCGCTGACATCCATTGCCTGGATGGACATCGCAACCAAGTCGGATCTGTATGAAGGGGTGCCGGTCGTGGTGCTCGGCTATCCGACGGCCTTCGACCTTCCCGATTCACCACGAGCCATCGTGCGGCAAGGGATCGTATCGTGGGTGTCGCCGAGCAGGCCCGGCTCAGAAGTGTTCCTGATCGATAGTCACGTGTTTCCCGGCAACAGCGGCGGCCCCGTGTTCCGGCTCCCCGCCGTCATGAATCGGCAGGGACACCTGGCCACCGCAGGGACAGTGGCGCTGCTGGGTATCGTCACGCAGGCCAGGATTCAGATCTTGCCCTTGATGGCGGGGGGAAAACAGGTGGAACTACACTTGGAAGACAGGAAGGCCTCCGAACCGCTGTTGGCCTTGAGTTATATCGGTTTGGGTATGGTCGAACCGGCGTACCGAATCAAGCAACTCTTGGTGGCTGCCTCCTCGGCCCATGCACGGCGCAAGCGGTCTGCGCCGTGATGGGACCGATATCAGTTCAATTCCGCCTTTCCCGCCTTCTCCCTGAGGGCCTTCGCGCCTTCCGGCGTCTGCATGCGCCGGCGATGCTCAAGGATGAGCGGGTCGATATGTTCTCCGCACATGACGCAACGCCACCCCACTGTATTGGCTTCCCGGAGTTCCTCCGGCACCATAAAACCTCCGCAGCGGTGACATGACGCCTGCGATTGTCTCGTCGATGTAGCAACCATATATGGGTCTCCTTTCCCTTGAAGGTCAGGTATCCACCTGTCATTCGTTTGAGCCCTATTCCGCATAAAGGATTCATCCCTGCTTTGCCCGCAGGATCACCCCCTGCAGCACGTCCGCCAGAGTCGGGCTTCCGCGTTCTTCGATCTCGTATCGCACACGAAGCGTCGGATGGATCATGCGCAGCAGCCGCCGCAAATCCACCGGCGTGGCGCTGAGCACCAGGTCGCAGTCGGTGCGATTGATCGTGGCTTCCAATTCCCGCATCTGCTCGGCGCCGTAGCCCATGGCGGGCAAGAGCGGCCCCAGGTATGGATGCCGGACGTACAACTTGGCTAGGCTTCCCACTGCCGTGGCCCTTGGATCCACGACCTGCGCCGCGCCGTACCGTTCGGCCGCGAGGAGTCCCGCCCCTGATGGTCTCCCGCCGTGTGTCAGGGAAGGACCATCCTCGATGACCAACACGCGTTTACCGCGAATCAGCTCCGGTTGCTCCACGATCGGCGGCATGGCCGTCTCGACCACCGTCGCGCGCGGATTCTGTAGCGCGACGGCCTCCCGCACCGCCGCCACCTGAGCGTCGGTCGCTGAATCCAGCTTCGTCAACACCGCCACATCGGCCCGCAGGAGATTCACCACGCCCGGGAAAAAGGCCGGCTCTCCGGCGCGGTGCGGATCGACCAGCACAAGTTCCAGATCCGGCACGAAGAACGACCAGTCGTTGTTGCCCCCGTCCCAGACAATGCTGTCCGCCTGTTCTTCCGCTTGCCGAAGGATCTCCCCATAGTCCACGCCCGCATACACCACCCCGCCCTGCGCCAGGTGCGGCTCATACTCCTCCCGCTCCTCGATCGTGCAGGCCGCGTGATCTAAATCGTCCGGACAGGCAAAGCGCTGAACCGCCTGGGCCGCCAGGTCCCCATAGGGCATCGGATGCCGCACGATGGCAACGCGCAGCCCCGCTGCGCGCAAAATCCCGGCAACGTGTCGCGCGACGGGACTCTTCCCCGCTCCCGTTCTAGTAGCGCAGACCGAGACGACCGGTTTTTTCGCGGGCAACATGGTCGCACCAGGCCCCAGCAGCCAGAAATCGGCCCCCGCCGCCATCACCCGGGACGCCGCCTGCATGACCGCTTCGTGGGACACATCGCTATAGGCGAAGACCACACGCTCGACGTGCCTGGTCCGGATCAACCGCTCCAACTCCTGTTCCGCATGGATCGAGATCCCCTTCGGATACAAGGCCCCGGCCAGCGAAGGAGGATAGGTGCGATCCTGAATGTTGGGAATCTGGGCGGCGGTAAACGCGACCACGTCATAGGCCGGATCGTCGCGAAACAGGACGTTGAAGTTATGAAAGTCCCGTCCTGCCGCGCCCATAATCACGATGCGTGTGCTTCCCGTTTTGGCGCGATTGTCCACCGCCGACATTCCTTTCTGATGAATAATGCTACAGCCGATCCCTCAAACCTTGGCCTTTGCCTCTGCTTCTTTCATGGTCCATGCCTTGCAGAACTCGTGCTCGACTACGGAGTTCCCGATGCCTTGGCTCCCGATCATCAAATCGCGGCGCGACTGGGACGTCGTCCCAAACCTGCATGACTACGCAACCGTCCGCGCGAAGTTTTCTTGGGAACGGGCGCGGGAAGAGTTGGCGGGACTGCCGAATGCCGAGGGCGTGAATATCGGGTATGAAGCCGTCGGACGCCATGCAGCCGGACCGTTGGCATCGCACAGGGCCCTGCGCTGGCTGGGAAAAGATGGGCGGGTCGACGACTACTCCTACGCCCGACTCCACGACCTGAGCGATCGCTTCGCCAACGTTCTGCAAACACTCGGGGTCGCGAAGGGAGAACGAGTCTTCGTTCTGGCAGGCCGTGTCCCGGAACTCTACGTGACCGCGCTGGGGACCTTCAAACATCGAGCGGTCTTCTGCCCCCTCTTCTCTGCCTTCGGACCGGAACCGATCCGGGCTAGGCTGGCCATCGGAGAGGCGACGGTCCTGGTGACCACCGAGTCGCTTTATCAACGCAAGGTCGCCTCCATCCGCCAGCACCTGCCGCACTTGAACCACATTCTCTTGGTGGATGGCGAGGGTGGTGCATCCCCGCCGCCGGGGACACAACGGTTTCACCGGCTGATGGAGCAGGCTCCCCCCACCTACCGCATCCAACCGACCGATCCCGAAGATGTGGCGCTGCTCCATTTCACCAGCGGCACCACCGGCACTCCGAAGGGCGCCATCCACGTGCATGCCGCAGTGCTGGCCCATCACTGCACCGGTAAGTTGGCGTTGGATCTCCATCCCGAGGACATCTTTTGGTGCACCGCCGATCCCGGCTGGGTCACCGGCACGTCGTATGGCATCATCGCGCCGCTCACGAACGGCATCACCAGCATCGTGGACGAGGCGGAATTCGATGCTGAACGTTGGTACGGCATCTTGCAGCAGCAACGCGTGTCCGTTTGGTATACCGCCCCGACCGCCATCCGCATGATGATGAAGAGCGGATTGGACCTTGTGCGTAAGTACGATCTTCGCCCGCTGCGTTTTCTCGCCAGCGTGGGTGAGCCGCTCAACCCGGAGGCCGTCCTGTGGGGGCAGGAGGCGTTCGGGCGCCCCTTCCATGACAACTGGTGGCAGACGGAGACCGGCGGAATCATGATCGCCAACTACGCCGCCATGGATGTCCGCCCCGGTTCAATGGGCCGGCCTTTGCCCGGCATCGACGCCGCCATCGTGCACAAGACGGAAGCGGGCGAGGTGGAAGTCGTGCGGGAACCGGACCGGCAGGGCGAGTTGGCCCTGCGTCCCGGCTGGCCTTCGATGTTCCGCGGCTACTGGAATGAGCCGGAGCGCTATACAAAATGTTTCGCCGGAGGCTGGTACTTGACCGGCGACCTGGCGAGGCAAGATGCCGACGGCTACTTTTGGTTCGTCGGCCGAGCGGACGACGTGATCAAGACCTCGGGGCACCTGATCGGGCCCTTCGAAGTGGAAAGCATCTTGATCGAACACCAGGCAGTGGCGGAAGCAGGCGTCATCGGCAAACCCGATCCCATAGCGATGGAAATCGTCAAGGCCTTCGTCTCGCTGAAGGACGGCTTCGAGCCGAGCGACGCGCTTCGGCGAGAACTGCTGGGTTTCGCGAGGGCCAGGCTGGGCGCGGTGGTGGCGCCGAAGGAGATCACGTTCCTGCCGACCCTTCCGAAAACCAGAAGCGGCAAGATTATGCGACGACTGTTGAAGGCGCGCGAACTGGGGCTGCCTGAAGGTGACACCTCCACGCTGGAGGGTGCCTCATGACGATGCCGACCAAGGCACAGGGCGTTGAATGGCTCCGGCAGATGCTGCGGATCCGTCGCTTCGAGGAACGGGCGGCGGAACTCTACCAGCAGGGGAAGATCCGCGGGTTCCTCCATCTCTATATCGGAGAAGAAGCGGTGGCCGCTGGGGCATTACCTTGCTTCACAGCGGAAGATGCCATCGTAGCGACCTACCGCGAACATGGCCACGCGCTGGTGCGCGGCACGCCGATGAACGCGTTGATGGCCGAACTCTACGGCAAAGCAACCGGCTGCGCGCGAGGCCGCGGCGGGTCGATGCATTTTTTCGACGAGGCTCGCCGCCTCTACGGAGGCTTGGCGATCGTGGCGGGTGGATTGCCGGTCGCGGTCGGCTTGGCCTTGGCCGACAAGATGCAAGGCCGCCCCCAGGTCACCGCCTGCTTCTTCGGGGATGGCGCGGTGGCCGAGGGCGAGTTCCACGAATCACTCAATCTGGCGGCGCTCTGGAAGTTGCCGGTGTTGTTCCTGTGTGAAAACAACCTCTATGCCATGGGCACCGCCTTGGCTCGCCACCAATCCCAACCGGACATCGCCGCGAAGGCCCAGGCCTATGCGCTGCCGTCGGAGGCCGTCGACGGCATGGATGTGTCGGCCGTCCACCAGGCCACCGCCCGCGCCGTCGAACTGGTGCGAAAGGGACCAGGGCCGTACCTGCTCGAATACCGCACGTACCGCTTCCGCGCCCACTCCATGTACGACGCGGAACTGTATCGGACCAAAGACGAAGTGGCGGAGTGGAAACAGCGCGACCCGATCACCAGCCTGACCGCGCGCCTACGCCAAGCCTCTTGGTTGGTCGACGCCGACCTGGCGGCCATGGAGACAGACATCGCCGCCGAACTCGAAGGGGCTGTCGCCTTCTCGGAGGCCAGCCCGTGGGAACCGGTCCAAGACCTCACGAAGGACCTCTACAGCGAACGACCAGCATGACCAGCCTCACCTACCGAGAAGCCGTGCGCGCCGGACTGCGGGATGCCCTCACGACCGATCCCCGTGTATTTCTCATGGGCGAAGATGTCGGCAAATACGGCGGCACCTATGCCTGCAGCAAAGGGTTCCTCGACGAGTTCGGCCCCGAGCGCATTCGTGACACGCCGCTCTCCGAAAGCACCTTCGTGGGCGCGGGCATCGGCGCGGCGTTGGGCGGCATGAGACCGATCGTCGAAGTGATGACCGTCAACTTCAGCCTCCTCGCGCTCGATCAGGTCGTGAACAATGCGGCGACCTTGCGGCATATGTCGGGCGGCCAATTCAACGTGCCGCTCGTCGTGCGGATGGCGACGGGCGCCGGACGGCAAGTCGCCGCGCAACATTCCCACAGCCTCGAAGGGTGGTACGCGCATATTCCCGGAATCACGGTCCTGACGCCGGCCACCGTCACCGATGCCCGCGGGATGGTGCTCGCCGCCTTGCGGGAGCCGGACCCGGTCTTCATCTTCGAGCATGCGTACCTCTATTCAATGGAAGGTGAGTTGGAAGAGGGGCCCTCGCTCGTCGATATCGCCCACGCCGCCGTCCGCCGCCCGGGCCGGGATGTCAGTCTGATCACCTTCGGCGGCTGCCTCTGGAAGGCCTTGGCCGCCGCCACTACACTGGCGGAGACCGGCATCGACGCGGAGGTGCTGGATTTACGGGTGCTACGCCCCCTCGACATCGGCACCATCCTCGCCTCCGTGCGCAAGACGCACCGCGCAGTCGTGATCGACGAGGCCTGGCGGACCGGGAGTTTCGCCGCAGAAATCTCCGCGCAGATCATGGAGGGGGCCTTCTATGACTTGGATGCCCCGGTGGCGCGGGTCTGTAGCGCGGAAGTGCCGATTCCCTACCCGAAACACTTGGAGGAAGCCGCCTTGCCGCAACCTGAGACGATCGTCTCGACCGTGGCGGCGCTGCTGGGGCGGCGTTGACTGAGGGGTGCCATGGCTGAATTCATCATGCCCACGCTCGGCGCCGATATGACCGAGGGGACCTTGGTGCAGTGGAAAAAGCGTGAAGGAGATCCGATCGCGAAGGGGGAGATCATCGCCGAGGTCGATACGGAAAAAGCCGCTATCGAGGTCGAGTCGCACCACAGCGGCGTCATTGAACGGTTGCTCTCGAAACCAGGCGACAAGGTAGCGGTGGGCACGGTGATGGCCCTCATTCGCGAAGCGGGCCAACCTGCCGCACCGGTTTCTCCCACTCCGGCTCCCATGCCCCCAACCCCGGTTCGTCCCGCGATGCCGGCGCCCGCCGGCGGCCGTCGGCGCATCTCTCCTGCCGCCAGGACGCTCGCGGAGTCACGCGGCGTCGATCTCTCGCGCCTGCAGGGCAGCGGCCCGGACGGCGCCATCACCCTCGCCGACGTGGAACGAGCGGCAGGATCGGCCGAGCCGACCGAGACCGTCGACCGCCAGGCCAAGATGCGCCAGACGATCGCCGCGGCCATGAGCCGGTCCAAACGCGAGATTCCCCATTACTACCTGGGCACCACCATCGACATGGGTCTTGCCCTTGCCTGGCTGAAGGAGCGCAACGAGCGGCTGCCGGTCACGGCGCGCCTGCTTCCTGTCGCGCTGCTGATCAAGGCCGTGGCCCTGGCGCTGACACGCGTGCCCGAACTCAATGCCCTGTGGAACGGCTCCACCGCCGTGCGAAGCGAACGGATCCATATCGGCGTCGCGATCTCGCTTCGCCAGGGCGGCCTGATCGCGCCCGCGTTGCACGATGCCGACCGCCTCAGCCTGGGGGAGTTGATGGCCCGCTTTCAGGACCTGGTCAAACGCGCCCGCGCCGGCTCCCTGCGCAGTTCGGAACTGTCCGATCCCACGATCACGGTGACGAGCTTGGGCGACCAAGGAGTGGAAACAGTATTCGGAGTGATTTATCCTCCTCAAGTCGCACTGGTCGGATTCGGAAAGATCGTCGAACGTCCCTGGGTGCTGGACGGCCGGCTCGTCGCCAGGCCGATCATGACCGCCTCACTTTCCGCCGACCATCGCGTGACGGACGGACATCGCGGCGGCCTATTGTTGGCTGAAATCGACCGCCTCTTGCAGGAGCCCCACTCGTTATGAGCAGACCGACCGGCACGGCCGACATTCGCCGGCTGATCCTTCGCCTGTTGGGCGACATCGCGCCGGAAGCCGATCTCTCCACGCTGCGGCCCGACGTAAGCTTTCGCGACCAATTGGACCTCGACTCCATGGACTTCCTGAATTTCGTCGTGGCGCTGCACAAGGAGTTTCAGATCGACATTCCGGAAGCGGACTACCCGAAGTACCAGACCTTGAACGGCTGCCTGGCCCAGCTTGGAGCGACCAAGGCATGATGGTCACGCCCCCGCCGGCCACCGAGACCTGCATCCTGAAGGTCGTCGTCGGCTCGCAGGCCCACGGACTCGCCGGCCCCGAGAGCGACCAGGATTTTCGCAGCGTCTTCGTACTGCCGACAGCCGAGTTCTTTCGCGTCGGGTTCAAATATCAAGGCACGAGGATGGTGAAGGAGGCAGAGGACGAAACCGCCTGGGAAGTAGGCCACTTCCTGCAGCTGGCGCTGCAGAGCCATCCGCTGATTCTGGAAACGCTGGTTGCGCCGGTCATCGCGATGGATGACTGGGGCGCGGAATTGCGCTGGCTCTTTCCGCATCTCTGGTCGGCCCAACGCGCCTACGAGGCCTTCCTGAATTACTGCGAGAACCAGCGGAGAAAACTGCTGGAGAAAAAAGACGACCGGCCGGCCAAGTATGCGGCGGCCTATGTGCGGGTACTCTTCAACCTCTGTGAGCTTCTGGAACGGGGCACATTCAGCATTCGCATCGCCGAGACACCGTTGGGGGACACCGTCCGACGCATCAAGGAGGGGCGCTATCGGCTCGGCGAGGTCATCGAGCTGGGAGAATATTGGACCGAGGAAGCCGCTCGCCGCCTCAGAACCTGCCATCACCAAGCCAAGCCCGAGTCAGCCGACGCTTTCCTCATCAAACTCCGCACGGCGTTTCTGCGTTAAATATCAAGGGGCTGTTCCTGCGGCAGGAACAGCCCCTTCGAAGGACGGGAGACAAAAAACCCGCTTCCGTGTGGAGATCAGACCTGCCGACCGAGCGAGACCCATCCGAACATCTCAGCCAGAAACCCAGGCTTGGACGTCCCGCGCTCCCCATTCATCTGCTCATCGCTGAGCCGTGCCTCCTACTGGCACCGAGATAGAAGCGCGTCCCTTCGGAACTGATCCCGAAACCGGCACAGGCGCAACCCCCGACCCAACTCTTCGCGGCACGGAAGCGGGGGCTTTCGACCTTATCCTGGTCCCACCTCCCTTCTACTGTTTGAATAATCATGGGACGCCTGAAATCAATGAGGTAATTGGCGACATTGCCTCTCGAAGCTCCTGTCCCGTATCGCCCCAACCGCTCCCGCGCCGGCAGGGCTAAGTGGGTGAACTTTCGCACCTCACCCTAAAACCCTGTCTTCTCACTTGCTGGCATCCGGCCTGCAATACCTCCACATCGTCGTACCTGCGACGGTTCAGGAATCTGTGAATTGACCCAAGACACCACGAGGGAGGGGATCATGAGCGGACTGACAAGATGGGAGCCCTTTCGGTCACAGTGGAATCCATGGAAGGAATTGGAGGAAGTGGAGAAGCGCCTCTCCGCCCTCTGGGGTCGCCCACCGGCCAAGGCCGAAGGCCAGAAAGAAGCGATCTCCGTCGCGGAGTGGGCCCCTCTGGTCGACATCACCGAAGACGCCAAAGAATACCTGATCAAGGCCGAGTTGCCGGAGATCAAGAAGGAAGAGGTCAAACTCACGGTACAGGACAACGTGCTCTCCATCTCGGGCGAACGCAAGTACGAAAAAGAAGAAAAGGACAAGAAATACCACCGCGTCGAGCGCGCCTACGGCAGCTTCCTGCGCAGTTTTACCCTGCCGGAAGACGCCGACGGCACGAAGGTGAGCGCGGAATATAAGGACGGCATCCTCACGGTGCACCTGCCGAAATCGGAAAAGGTGAAGCCGAAATCGATCGAGGTGAAGGTGTCCTGAGACGGAAGGAGGAGATCATGTTCAGGCATCCGCGCTATCTGGAAATCCCCTGGGAAATCCATTGGCAGCCGAGCCGCCCCTGGCACCACCATTGGCACTGGTGGGTCGTACTCCTCGTGATCCTCAGCGCGTTGTTTTTGATCGGAGTCGGGGTCACGAGCGGGCTCTGAGCCTGCTCAGCGTCGATGGGAGGAGCGGAACGACCCTATGTTCAAGAACCGTGAAGAAACCGGTGAACTCCTGGCGGAAAAACTGGCGGCTTGGCGCGACGATCCGCACGCCCTGCTGCTCGCTCTGCCGCGCGGCGGTGTCGTGGTGGGCTATCGGATGAGCCTCGCCCTGCACCTGCCGCTGGATGTGGTGATCACCAGAAAGATCGGCGCGCCCGGCAATCCTGAATACGCTGTCGGCGCCATCAGCGAACGCGGTACCCTCTACTGGAATCGAGGCGCGCTGAGCGGCTTGTCACTCACTGAACGGGACTTGGATGCCATGGTGCGGGAACAGCGGAAGGAAATCGCCAGGCGGGTCGCGCTCTACCGGCAAGGCAAGCCCTTTCCCCAATTGCAGGACCGAACGGTGATCGTCGTGGACGACGGTCTGGCCACCGGCGCCACGTTTTTCGCCTCGGTGGCGACCGTGAGGGAAGGGCGACCGCGCCGCGTGATCGCTGCCGTTCCGGTGGGACCCCGCAGCACGGTGGAGCAGGTGCGCGCCATCGTCGACGAGCTGATCGTGCTTCGGGTACCGGAGCCGTTCTACGCCGTCGGGAACTTCTACGAACAGTTCGAGCAGGTCGAAGACCGGGAGGTCTTGCAGTATCTGAATCTGGCGGAAGAAACCTACCTAGCCACACGATCGGCCATACGGTCTCAGCCGTCTGCGGCTGAAGCCGGCGCAGAAAGGGAGCGAGCACGATGAGCACATCAACCGAGGGCGGCCATGGTGTCCGCCATGATCGATTCGTTCAAGAGTACCAGCACGACTCCTACAAGATGCCGGGCAAACTCAAGGAGCCGACCGTCTGTACGGAATGCGGTGCGCTCTTTCACAAAGGCCGTTGGACCTGGGGCGCCAAACCGGCGGGGGCCGAAGAAATCGTCTGCCCGGCCTGCCTGCGCATCCGAGATACATACCCGAAAGGGCTCGTCACACTGAAGGGGACCTTCAAGGACCACCATCGCGACGAACTGCTGGGAATCATTCGGAACACGGAATCCAGGGAAAAGCAGGAACATCCCCTGGCCCGGATCATGGCGATCGAGGATCGCGCGGAAGGCCTCGTGGTGTCCACGACCGACAGTCACTTGCCTCGCCGCATCGGTGAGGCGCTCAAACATGCGCACCACGGCGAGTTGGTCGTGCAGTATGAGCAGGACGAAGACTTCGTACGGGTCACCTGGACCAGCGAACGGAAGGCGGCCGCTTTGTGAGGACAGGACGTGACAGGCAACGGCGACAGGGATGGGTGGCGATGGCGGTCCTGGGGCTTCTCCTGCTGCCGGGCCTCTCCACGGCGGGGCCGTCGGATGACGTCCCGACACCGCAACAACAAGAACAGCGGATCGAATTGCTCATGCGCAATTACGATTTCGCCCTCAGCGACCCCCGCCCCATCCGGTTCGGCGTCCCCACCGTGATCATCTTGCGCAATCAGGACATTGTTCCCCATGGGTTTCAGTCGTCGGCCCTGCCCACGCTGAGAATCAGGGTACAGGGTGAGGGGCTGACCGCCTATGGGATCGGGATCGAGGGGTTTCATGTCGATCCGGGGAAAACGTTGGTGTTGCATTTCGTGCCGGAATCCAACGCGCGCTTGACGTTCCGGTGCGACTTGCACCCACAGATGAAGGGTGAGTTGTTTGTGTTGGAAATTCCGTCGGCGTGACCGGAAGGAACAGGAGCCACCATGCGCAACGGGGCACGATCGAAGGGGCGACTGAGCCGGCTGCTGCTGGCGGGGGCCTTGTGGGCGGCGGCTGCGCCGTCACAGGCGGAGATACAGGTCTTGCCCGGCGTGGCGACCGACGTCGATCAGGCCACGGTAGAGGCCGTCTTGACGACCTTTCGGCAGGCCGACGACGCCATGCACAGCCGGAACCTGGACGGCGTCATGGCGCTCTATGCGGAGCAGTACAATTACCACGGCCTGAAGAAGGCCGATATGATGAAAATCTGGCGCGACCTCTTCGACGAATTTCGAGAGCTGTCCAACGTCCATCAATTCTCCCGCATCGTCAAGGTCGGGTCCGGCTCACAGACTATCGTCGAGGTCACCTGCACGGGGAGTCTGTCGGGACTCTCGAAAACCAGCGGCCTGCTGGTTCCCATCGACAGCTGGTACGGTGAGGTCCATTATCTGACGCTCGAAGAGGGCCGGTGGCGCATCCGCGGCAATCTGGGTGATTCGCCGAGGATCATGCCGTTCGGTACGTCGCCCCACCCGTTGTTCTAACAAGGAGCGTTATGCGTGTCTTGATCGCGCTCGATTGGTCGGAACAGGCGTTCGCGGGAGTCCGTGAAGTCTCCCAACTGTACGACCTGCAGGAGGTCGTCCTGGTGCACGGGATCGACTTGGGCATGTTTCAATATCCGCTGGTGGCGGAAGTGAGCAACATGCAGGGGTACGACGAGTTCCGGCAAGCGATGGAGAAGGCGGGCCGACAACTGCTCGACCATACCACGACGATGCTGCCGTCGGAAGGGGTGACGATCACCCGCGTCTGTGAGTTCGCCAAACCGGCCTCGCTGATCCTGGACAAGGCACGGGAAACCGGCGCCGACTTGATCGTCATGGGCGCTCGAGGGCGCGGACGGGTCGGGGAACTCATGTTGGGGAGCGTCTCGCACCGGGTCGCGCTGCACGCCGACTGCTCGACCCTGATCGTGAAGGACCACAGCGGCCCGTTGAAACGGGTCGTGGTCGCGGTCGAGGGCCATGAAGACGGCGCGCGCCTCAAGTCCTGGCTGCTGGCCCATCCGTTCAAGAGTGCTGTCGACCTCACGATCGTGAGCGTCGTGCGCCCCATCCCGGCTACCGATCCCTTCAGTCTGTTTCCCCTGCAGGATTGGACCGACGTCGCGATGCGCGCGGCGGAAGATCTCGTCAAGAGCCTGGCGGCGGCCGTGATGGACCATCAGTACACGGTCGGCACCCTGGCCATGGTCGGCGATCCGACCGACATTCTCACCGAACGTGCCAAGTCGGCGGATCTCCTCGTCATCGGCTCGCACGGCCGCAAAGGGCTGGAGCGGTTTCTCTTGGGCAGCATTTCGCATGCCCTACTGCACCATGTGCCCTGCCCGGTCTTGATCGTCCGCTGAATCGAAGGGAGAACTGGGCCATGTTGAACCATAAAGGAGTGCCACGCATGAAAACCTTCAGCATTCTCTCCGCCGTCTGCCTCGTCATCCTGGCCGGTTCCTGGGCCAACGGACAAACCACCCGCGGGAATCCGCGCGAAGGGCAGGCGATCTATGAAAAGAATTGCCTCCGCTGCCACGGCGACAAGCTGGACGGCGCCGGGCCGGACGGCCAATACTTGATCGTGCGGCCCGCGAACTTTCAGTCGGTCAACTCGCGGGCCAAGACAGACTGGGAACTCCTCATCACCATCGCCAACGGCGCGCTGTTCAGCCCCATGCATGGCTACCGCGGGAAATTGACCGATCAGCAGATGCTGGACGTGTTGTCCTATATCCGCTCGATGGCACCGCCGGAGTTCATGAGTTGACGAGGGGCCGGCCGAGGCATGGTTCCGCCTGGACGCCTACACACCGGCCTGCTCCTCCTGCTCCTGTGCCTGTTCGTCCATCCGGGAGCCGGCCTGGCGTCGGAGTCGGCTCCGGACCTGGAAGTGTTCGTACGAACCGGCTGCCCGCATTGCGAGGCGGCGAAGGCCTTTCTTGAGGACCTGCGACGGGCACGTCCGGAGCTGCGTATCCTGATCCATGCAATCGACCGCGATCCGGCCGCACTGGCGCGACTCGAAACTCTGGCGCGCGCCCAGGCCCTCGCCGTGGTCGGAGTTCCGACGTTCTACCTGAGAGGGGAGCTGATCGTCGGGTACCAAGATGAGCGGACCACGGGCGTCCGCCTCCTCGCGTTACTCGATCGCTCCTCCACCGCCGTCGAGGCCGAGCCGTTTTCCGCCTGCCGCTCCCTCCAGCCGGACTGCCGTTCCACCGCAGCCCCCCGCCCGGCGGAGGAAGACAGCGTCGTGCTGCCCTGGCTGGGACGCGTCAGCGCCGGCGAACTGGGACTCCCGCTCTTCACGCTGGCCATCGGCTTACTCGACGGCTTCAATCCCTGCGCCATGTGGGTGCTCTTGTTTCTCCTGTCGCTCCTGGTGACGTTGCGCGACCGCTTCGCCATGGCCCTCCTCGCCGGCACCTTCGTGATCGTGAGCGGGCTCGTCTATTTTGCCTTCATGGCGGCCTGGTTGAACCTCTTTCTGCTGGTCGGCCTGTCCCGCCCCGTTCAGCTCACATTGGGAGCGCTGGCGACAGGGATCGGCGCGGTGAACGTCAAGGATTTCTTCGCCTTCCGGCGCGGGCTTTCTTTGAGCATTCCGGAGTCCGCCAAGCCGGGGCTCTACGCCAGGATCCGCCGCATCGTGCAGGCGGAGGACCGAACCGGAGCCTTAGTCGGCGTGGTCCTGCTGGCGGGGTTGGTCAATGTCGTCGAGTTGCTCTGTACGGCCGGATTACCCGCGCTCTACACCCATGTGTTGACCACCTACAACCTCCCCACCTGGCATTACTACGCCTATCTCGGACTCTACAATCTCGCCTACATCGCCGACGATGCGCTGATGGTCACGCTGGCGGTCGTCACCTTGGGACGCCGCAAATTGGAGGAGCGCGAAGGGCGGTGGTTGAAACTCATCAGCGGCGCGGTCATGATCGCCCTGGGGCTGCTGCTGATCCTCAAACCGAGCTTGCTGACGAGGTGATTCGATGCAACGTATTCGCCCGCACCATCTGCCCCCCTCCGGAGACGAACGCCAGGAGTCGGGCCATGTAATTTTGAGCGATGGCACGGTCGCGCTCCTCCGCCTGGCCCAACCGAGCGACGCCGAAGAATTGCAGCGGTTCGTGGAGCGCCTGTCACCGGCGGCGAGACGGTATCGGTTCTTTTCGGAAACGACCCCGCCGGCGGAGGTGGTTCGCGCGCTCTGCGACAACACCGATCCGCAACGCAGCCTGACCGTCGTGGCCCTCCGCCGCCAAGAAGGCGACCTGCACATCATCGCCTCCGGCTCCTACCATGCGCGCGACCCGCGCCAGGCCGAAGTAGCCTTGGCCGTCGACGACCGCCTGCATGGGCACGGCCTCGGCACGATTTTGCTGGAACGCCTGGCGCTCTTGGCGATCCGCCACGGGTTCACGAGGCTCTGGGCCATCACCCATGCCGACAACCTCGCGATGCGGGAGGTGTTTGCCACTTCGGGCTTTGCCATGGAGGAACGTTGCGAAGGGGGGGCCATGGAGGTCGAGCTTTCGCTGGCCCCGACCGACCAGACGGTGCGGCAATCCGAATGGCGCGAGCGGCTGGCTACGACGGCCTCGCTGCAACCCCTCTTTCGTCCGCAGCGTGTGGCCATCGTCGGCGCCTCGCGCCGCCCCGGCAGCATCGGCTACCGGTTGGCGGAGGCCCTCCACGTCAACGGATTTCGTGGCCGTGCCTATGCCGTCAACCCCCATGCCGCCTCGATTGCCGGTCTACCGGCCTACCCGTCGCTCCGAGGCCTCCCCGAGCCGATCGACCTGGCCGTGATCGCCGTGCCGATCAATGCGGTGCTGTCCACGGTGGACGATTGTGCGGCAGCCGGCGCCAGGGCACTGGTCGTCATCACGGCCGGATTCGCCGAGGTGGGTGAGGAGGGGCGACGCCTGCAGGATGAACTCCTGCAGAAGGTGCGGCAACTGGGTCTGCGCATGGTGGGGCCCAACTGCTTCGGCGTGGTCAACACCGATCCCGCCGTGCGGCTCAACGCGACCTTCACCACGGCCGTTCCCCTCGCCGGCTCCATCGCCATGTCGTCGCAAAGCGGCGCCTTGGGATTGGCCCTGCTCGCCGCGTCGGAGCGGCTGCACCTGGGGCTGTCGAGTTTCGTCAGCGTCGGCAACAAGGCGGACGTGTCGGTCAACGACCTCCTGCAATATTGGGAGAGCGACCCCGCCACCCGCGTCATCCTGCTCTACGTCGAGTCCTTCGGCAACCCCAGGCGGTTCGCGCGCATCGCCCGACGAGTCAGCCGTGAAAAACCGATCGTCGCGCTGAAGGCCGGACGCACCTCCTCGGGCAAACGTGCCGCCGGGTCGCACACCGCCGCGCTGGCCGCGAACGACGTGGCCGTGGAAGCCCTGTTCCAGCAGAGCGGGATTCTCCGCGCCGACACCCTGGAAGACATGTTCGCGCTGGCGGCGGGCCTCTCCCAACAGCCGTTGCCGGCAGGAAAGCGCGTCGGCATCCTGACCAATGCCGGAGGTCCCGCCATCCTCTGTGCCGACGCCTGCGAGGCTGCAGGGTTGGAGGTGCCGGAGTTGTCCCAAAGCACCACGACGCGGCTGGCCGCCTTTCTTCCGCCCACGGCCGCCCTGCGCAACCCGGTCGACCTGATCGCCTCGGCCAGCCCGGACCACTATGCGCAGGCCATTACCGCGTTGCTGGAATCCGACGATATCGACGCCTTGATCATCCTCTACATCGCCGTCACCGCCACGGACGTCGACCCCATCGCGGACGGCATTCGACAGGGTGTTTTGGCGGCGCGAGCCACGGCCCGCGAGCGAAAGCCCGTGTACATCGGTTGGATGGTCGAAACGGATCGTGCGCGCCGGTTCGTGCTGCCGGACGAAACCATCCCGACCTTCGAACTCCCCGAGTTGCCGGCGCGTGTGGCAGGCAAATCGGCAGCGTATGTGCAATGGCGCGATCGCCCCATCGGCATGGTGCCGGATTTCGATGACCTGGATCTGCCGACTATCACCACCACCTGTCGCAAGGCGCTGGCCGAGCGCGGGAGCGGGTGGCTCACGGCAAAGGAGACGCGGACGGTTCTCGGCGCCATGGCGATTCCCCTGCCGCCGGGCGGCCTCGCCACATCTGCCGAGGAGGCGGCCACGCTCGCCGCGCAGGTCGGGTTTCCCGTCGCGGTGAAGCTGGCTTCCCACACCCTCGTCCACAAAACGGATATCGGCGGGGTGCACTTGAACCTCGCTACCGAGGCAGAGGCTCGAGAGGCCTATGACAAGATCGCGGCGAGACTGGCCCAGGACGGTGCCGGTGACGCGATGGAAGGCGTGTTGGTGCAGCCGATGGTGTCCGGAGGCGTGGAGGTCATGGCCGGCATGGTGCACGATCCCTCCTTCGGCCCCTTGATCGGGTTTGGGCTCGGCGGCATCCATGTCGAAATTCTCGGCGATGTCCGCTTCCGCATCACCCCGCTCACGGAATTGGACGCGGCCGACCTGATCCGCGGCATCAAGGGGTACCGGTTGCTGCAGGGCTATCGCGGCCATGCCCCCGCCGATGT